>Ga0268298_10000134_pt1 | contig 92638 bp, 53 predicted proteins | sample WWTPWeurt_MetaG_FD_194462 | JGI IMG/M metagenome (GOLD analysis project Ga0268298, IMG submission 194462) | Activated sludge microbial communities from WWTP in Nijmegen, Gelderland, Netherland - WWTP Weurt | ecosystem: Engineered > WWTP > Aerobic digester > Activated sludge | place...
GTCCCTGTGAACGATTCCTTTTTCGTGGACGGCTTGGAGGCCTCGGGCGACTTGTTCGGCGATTCGGATGGCTCGCAGCGGAGGTAGGGCCCCTTTCCCGATGATCGCTTCCAGCGATTGGCCCTGCAAAAACTCCATCACAAGGTAAGGCCTGCCGTCGTCGAGTACGCCAAAGTCGGTGATGTCTACGATGTTCTCGTGTCCGATGTGGCACGCGCTTTTGGCTTCGAGCAAAAAGCGCTGCTGCATCATCGGATCTTGGGCTTCTTTGAGGAGTTTGATGGCGAGGGGTTTGTCGAGGACCGTGTGCTTGGCGCGATACACCACACCCATTCCGCCTGCGGACAGGAAGGACTCGATCAGATAGCGGCCTCCGAGCGTTGCTCCGACGAGCGGATCTTGTGGTTCTTGGGTCTTGCCTCCCTTGGGACAAACGTGTGCGTCTTTGTAGGCATACACCTGTTGGCAGGTCGTACACATGCGCGTCACGCCCGTTGTGGGTACGTCGTTCATCGCGTTCCTCGCCGATGGTTGCGCAAAACATGCATCGGCAAAAAAGCGCGCGGTGTTTCACACGCACAGCACAAGGAAGACCTTCCGAATGCCGAACAAAAACGCCTCAGGTCGTGGCGGCACATAGAGAAGAACAGAGCCTTATCGATAGAAGGAATAAGACGCATGCGCGATACAAAAACCCCACATTATGTCATGCCATTTTATAGGGAGCGTCAAGGCGGCGTTACTTGCCGCGACCCTGGCTGCTGTCTGCCTCTCGATATCGTTTGCGCAGATCGGCAAGCCGCTTCAAAAGTTCGTAATTTTCGGCTCGAAATTCCGCCAAATAGCGTCGTTCTCGTCGCCGCGCCACCTGCGCTTGTTGAAGTTCGACAAGCCGTTCGGCCAATTGTTTTGCCGACGTAAAAGTGCTGAGGAGTGGCGAGGTTTTCCCACCACCGGGCTCCAGCCGATCGATGTGTCCGGGCTTGCCTCGCGACGGAGGGGAATACAGCAAAACGAGTGTCTCGGGCGATTGTGCCTGAAGAGATCGAATCACCGTTTTGCTGGGCAAGTCGGGCAGAGTCTCTTTGATGAGCGCCAAATCAAACGTGCGTTCGGACGCGCGATCGAGTGCCGCGCCGCCAGACACGACTGTCGTCAGTGAAAAGGAAGCCGACAAAAGGGGGGACAACCCCTGAGACAACCAACCGTCCTCCTCGACGACCAACACATGGACGTAATCATCACCTGGAGAAGAGGGCGCACCGGACCCGCGGTTGTTGGTGTTGAGTTGCGCTTTCATCTCGCCGATTCGTCGGGCGGTCTCGGTCAAGCGATACAAAAGATCCTCGGTGAGCAGACTGTAATCGCGCAACATTTGGCTTCGATCGGCGCGCTGTTTGGCATCGCGGAGTGCTGCGGCCACCCGTGCTCCCAACAGCATCAGGTTGTCTGTTTTCCGACACATGATGTCGTTGGCACCCCGTCGAATCAGTTGTACGGCGGCCTCGAAATTCGGCTCGTCGAGCACAACGATCAACTCGGCTTTGGGGGCCAATCTCCGCAGATCGGTCAAAAGGAGACCAGCCGACGACAGCGAGAAGGAATCCACGTCCACCACGACGACGGGAAAGGCCGTTTTGGCCAACGCGACTTTTGACGACTCTGTGTCTGCAATCACAACCGCATTCACATCCGATTGTGCAAACTGCGTCTGGATGTCGAGGGTGGCCGATTCGCGTTGGGAAACGAGCAACGCCGACTCGGTTTGCGACGAATTTTGTCGATCGTTCCCAATCCCTGGTTTGCTGACTGTGGACATGCGCCCGTTCCCCCAAAGTCCCGCACCTACATTCTGGAAGGATGCGGAGACACTCCATTATCGGCCCAAACTTTGGCAAGTTGGAAAGGCCAAAACGGATCGCCTGCGCAAAAAGAAAAGCGCACATTTACTGCGGAAGTTGCTCGCGACGGGTGAACACAAAAGGAAACTGAAAAGTACGCAAAGAACCAACCGGTCTGGAAAAGCGCCATTCCGCAAGCCGCGCGAGCAGACACGTTCGCAACACCGGCAGTCCCACCGAGTCTTCGCTGATCACGCCGTCGATCGCATGGCCTTCGTCTGTCAAGACGAACAGGACGACCAATCGTCCCTCGGGCGCTTCGCTTTCGTTGGGCAGACGGGAAACGGCGCGTTCATAACAGGCGCGGACCTGTGCGGAATAGGCGCGAATCGCGAAATCGATGTTCTCCCGATCTTGTCGCCAGGCCGCTTGGGCTGCTGGGGTAGGAATGGCTCTCTGTTCTCGTGCAGGTGGGGTTTGGGAGTCCAAGGTGGCAGATGTCGTGCTTGCCTTGCCGGTGTCTTCGGATTTTGGGGCCGATTCTGGGGCCGATTCTGGAGCTGATCTCGGCGTCGTTTCAGTCGTCGATTCTGTTTTGGGGGCTACAGACGCTCGCGCAGTCGGCCTCGCCGACTCACGGCCACGGACAAACGGCTTTTTTTGTGTGGCCGGGGACTCAAACGGTACGATTGGGGGCTTGAACGGGGGCGATTGGGGGCGCAAGACAGATTGCACACCCACTGCGACAAGACCTGCGACAAGGCACCACAACACCCAGAAACCCACACGGCGGATCTGAACCGGGGGCCGTCGTTTTTTGCGACCCGGCCCTTCTCTGCTTTCATACCGATCGTCGTGAACGCTGCTGGATTTCATCGCTTCACAAATCGAATCTGCAAACCACTCTGTTGCGCTTTCCCTTCCGACCAACACATGTCCCACATGCACCTGCGAACGTCAGGACTGCTTTGTGGATGCATGCGGTTTCTCAAGAAGTGGACAGGGGGCTTCTGTGATACGATGCTTCCACGTTTCTTCGTGAACGTAACGTAAATGGTCGAAGACCTTTGTGCTCTGCCCTCTGTCTTTCGTGGAGACCCCATGGTGAGTTTGCTGCGCAGAAGTCCCCTTTGTGTTGGTAAAAGCCTGTTTCCCTCCGGCGTCGGCGTGATCTCGTTTCGAACAGCCGTCTTTTTGCTGGTCGGTTTGCTGTCCTTCGCGTGGAAAGCGGGGATCGCATCGGCGCAGGACAAAAAGAGTGTGGCCGTACTTCCGATCGAGGGTGCGCCCAAGCTCAAAGCCTCGATCGAGGCGGCTCTGAAAAAAGACTACAACATCGTGCCCGATGCCAAATGGAATGGGGCCGCCAAGAAGCTGAATGCGACGGGCCACAGCACTGAAGAGATCGCGATCGTGGCGAACGATCAGAAGATCGATGTGGTGATCACGGGCAAGGTCAAAGCCGACAAAGATTCTGGACAACAGAAGCTGAACATTGCCGCGCGACACGGGCCCAGCGGAAAACCTATGGGCAAACTGTCCTTTGATTTGAAAAGTGACAAGGTGGATGCAGCGACTGTGACGCAAGTCGAAAGCGGAATCGGTGCTGCGGTCGCGCAAGCTTTGGTGGGTCCTGTGGAAGAAAAACCCGTCGCTGCGCCAACGGACGAACCGCCGCCGCTCGATCCGACCGCGAAATTGGGCAAAGAAGAAGACCCGATCGCCAAGTTGGCCCGCGAAGAAGCGGAAAAGCGGCGCATTGAACAAGAACTTCTGCGTCCGAAACACTATCCCTTTTTCGATGTGAACGTCGGTGCTGTCGTCGGTTTCCGCAGCTTCAGCTACAACGATGACCCTCAGTGCTACGACTTTGAAAAGCGCATTCCTGATCCCACAAACCCCTCAAGCCGCGCTTACGTCACGCAGTACTCCCAGACCAAACGTGGCAACACGCCTACTTGTCCGGGCTTTGCAACATCGATGGCACCGGGTGTGCGTGCCGATCTCACTGCCTATCCGCTTGCATTGGTCCGCGCTTCTGCTGTCAAAGGCCTTGGTTTGGGGGTGACGTTCGATTACTTCTTCTGGCGCGATTCCATCTACAATCCGGGGGCCAACCAGGTGAATTTGGCAACGCAGGAATGGCGTGTTGAGGGTGGTCTTCGCTATCACATCAACGTCATGAACAAGCGGCAGTTGCCGTCGATTCTGTTCAATGCACAGTATGGCGCGCATCACTTCTCTGTTGCGAAAGAAGCCAAGACCTACAGTTATGAAGACGAAAGGTTCATTACGCAGACCGCGCAGGGGGTCAACGATCATGGTCTGCCGGACATCTTGTATCAGTACGTGACGATTGGTTTGGGGGGGCGCATTCCCTACTACGCCACAGAGAAACTGTATTTTGCGGGCCTCGTTGGCGTGAATTTTCACCTCCCACTCGGCTTCGGAGAAATCGCACAGCGGTTTGAGTCTTCCAGCACCGACAACTCGACCGTTCCGGGGGAGTCTCTGTACAAAAACGGTGGTTTTGGTCCGGCAAGCGGATGGGGTTTGCGCGCGTCTCTGACCGTGCTTGAGATGATGATATGGAAGGGTCTCACCGTGCGCCTGAGCGGATACTACGAGACCTTCCGCTATACCTTCAGCCTCGGTCAAAGCTTGGCCGATTCAAAGAACGCGACAGGCGGAGTCACGATTCCGACCGGGCGAGACGCCCGTCACTTGGCCTCTGGGGCCACGGACAACTACTTCGGCGGAACTGTCACCATTGGCTATCAGTACTAACGACCCCCTATCGCCTCTGTCCCCTCCCAAAGCCTTCCGTTCCCTCAACTCCACATGAACTTCTCAGCGCGCGCCCGTTTTTAGCAGCACCACTTTCACCGTATCAATCAAGATCGACAGATCAAACGCAAGCGACAAGTTCTTTTGATAGTACAGGTCGTACTTGAGCCTCTCTCTGGCTTCATCCAGCGTCGTCGCTGCGCCAAAACGGACTTGTCCCAAACTGGTGATTCCGGGTCGAATCGCGTGCCGCTGGTCATAAAAAGGCAGCGTTTCTCGCAGTTCATTCACAGAGCGTTCGACTTCTGGTCGGGGTCCCACAAGGCTCATGTCTCCCACAAGGACGTTGAAGAATTGCGGAAGTTCATCCAGCCGATGAAGCCGCAAAAAACGCCCAATGCACGTGATGCGATCGTCGTTGTGCGAGGTCAGGCGCAAGGGTTCATCGGGGGCCTGAACACGCATCGATCGGAATTTGTAGATCGTGAACTTGCGGCCTCGAAGACCGATGCGCTCTTGTCTGTACAGCACGGGCCCCGGACTGTCTAGCCGAACAAGAATGGCCGTCACAAGCAAAAGAGGGGACACAAGGACGATTGCAATCGTTGAAAGAAACATGTCCTCAAGTCGCTTGAGAAAAAGTGTAAACGCCGTCGGTGTAAAGCCTGAATCGAACACCACATCGGCAGGCGTTAGGAGTTCTATGGGAAGGCAATAGAGAACCTCTGCTGCGAAACCCAACGCGCTCCAAACACGTCTCCCGGTGATCTTTACCCGCAGCAGCCGAACCATCAGCGACTCTTGGCGGCGCGGCTCGTCATCAGCAAACACCACATCGCTCGCCGCGTGACGCTCGACGATCTCTGCAACATCATCGCAAGAAGCGAAAACGGGTCGGCCCAAGATCATCTGAACAGAATCTGTTTTTTTCGCGGACAAAAAACCGATCAGATCATAACCAGCACCGTGATGTGACAGGACCCACTCTCCGATTTTGAAAGCCAGGGGGCCGGTTCCCATGACGAGCACTTTCCGTCGCCCACTCCCAGCGTGCATGACCTCTACTGCATGGCATCGGATGGAAAACAGGAGCCAGGACGTGATTCCCAAACACAGCAAGAGTTGACTGCGCGGGGGACGAAACTGCGGCACGAAGTCCAGACACAAAACAAGGATTCCTCCACCCAAAACATGAGCAAACAGAATACGTACAAGCCGCTGCGTCCGCGAGCCGACCAGTCGATCGGAATACAAATTCAGGTAGTACATCGCAAGCTGGACACAAACCGACACAGACAACGCCACCAGAAACGAAAAAGAAGCCTGCGCGAAGTGCCCAAGTCTGGAAGGAACAGGGGAAGCAAACAGCCGAAGGCACACCCACGAGAGCACGACGAGCAAGAGGGTCTCAGCAAGGAACAGGCGGCGCAAGCGAGCCGATTGAAACATTTCCCACATGAGGACTAGGTGCCCCCAAGGTGTGGATTCGGCTCAAACCAGGTTGCCAGAATCAAAAAGAGACCTGCGCTTGGAGTTTCACCACGTCGGCATCCGGCAGGGTTTCGAGCGCTACTTGCCCCGGTCTTAACCGAACGCGATCCCCATAGAAATAGCGCGAATACTGCAAGAAAATCTGCGCCCCCAACATCCAATTCAACGTCGCACCGATTCGAGGCGTCAGCACACGGAAAGCTGCCGCATCGTCTTGTACGTCGATGATGACCCGATCGTAGCGGAGGGATGCAAACACGAACGAAAGGGGTTGGTACAGGAGTTCAGTCCCCCATTTCAAAGCCACCTTCCCATCGCGGTTCAGCGCCGGATCGGAGTCCACTTGGTTCGATGCTGCCTGTGCCACAAGACCAAAAAAGCGCCACTGCACATCACCCCCACGCAAAAAGGATGCGCGTTCCGGGGCAAGTTGCCCAAGCACACGCCGAAGGCTGAAAGTGTATTCTCCTGCAAGGCTTTTTAGTCCCCCTGTACCATCACTTTTGTCTGTTCCCAAGTAGTTTTCCGTGAAACCTCGGCCCCCCCAAGAGTGCATGACTTCCAAAACCGGACTCAAGTATTGCGCTTGCGCAGAGGTGATCCAAGAACCGGCGACATAGAAGTTCCCAAAGAACGGCGTCAGGCGCAGATCCATACCCCACACGCGCATCGACGCATCCTGCACTTCTTTGAGCTGCCTTTTGTCCTGCGACAGCGTGTCTAGAAAATACAAACCGATGTGAGCGACCTTCCAAAGCGATGCCCCCACGTGCAGGTAATTGAGCAGCGTCAAACCCTGGTTGGCCTCGATGGCATCCAGATGTGCGCCGACCCCCTGAAGAAGCCAAAACGTCACCGGCTTCGTCTCAAACTCGAAACGGACTTGCCCCCCCATTTGATGCGTCCGGCCAAACACATACGTGTCGTAATTTTCGAGCCAGCCAAAACGATCCCAAAAGGACCCTGCCCGAATGTGCATCCGAAAGCGCAGGCGCGGTCCCAACGCTTCATACCGGAACGTGACAGACCCCTGTGCAATCCCCCATTGACGATCCAGAAGGGGTCTCGCCCAGTCCGTGAACAGAGAACCCATCAGGGCAACATCGGCGGACAAATACTTGCTCTGCGCCGAAAAATAGATCTCGGACCAATCACTTTCCTGGGTTCGCAAGTATTGAAAACCCGAACGAAAATAGTCGTCGTCCACAAGCCACGGCGTGTGCAGATTGTATTGTCCTTCGCCTTCTTTTAAACCGTCGCCGCGACTCCGAAAGGCCAAACGAAGGGGGGCGCGCAAATACCCTGTTGCCTTCAATTCCACAGGTCCCACCGTAACCCCCATTCCGGGTCTGGCATCCGGCAGAGCGAGTTCGTTTTCGACGCTGGGAGTTTGGCCTGTTTGGGCCGTTTGTTTTGTTTGCGCGCCGGTCTTGGAAACCACATCAGGCGGCGAAACTGGAGATGCCGCAGCCGGTGTATCTTGCGCGGCTTTTGCTTCTTGAGCAGGACTTGCAACTTCAACCGGGGCCGTCGCGGTGGTTGAGGAAGGTGCCTCGTTTGCAGGAGTCTGAGCCGACGCCAGCGACGAGAAACATGCAATCAACAAACCTACGATGGGGAAGGCTTTCACGCTCATGATTTGTTCCCCCGAAAGCGGCGACGAACCAATCCTCCCAACACAAACAGAGAACCCAGCCATGCCATCGGGTGTGGTGTGGAAGACTGGGAAACAGAACCCACCTGGCACAGACAAGCGTTCACATAGGGAACCTCATCTGCTGTCGGTGTTCCCGGATTCTGAGGATTCTGGGGTGTCACCGGAGGGTCAGAACATTTCAGTGCGCGCCCCGAACTTTTGTTTCCCAAACCGTCTCCGCAGTCGTTTGGTTCCAGCAACCCAGAACGATCAAGCATCGTCAACACATACGCCCCTGCGCCGTATCCCACCATCGGAATGCTGCCCGCATATTTCCCAATCGCACCGTCGGCCCGAACTGCGTTGTACAACTCAGGAAGCAAGAAATAGTTCGCACTCGCCTTGTCGATCACCATCTTCACAAGACCCGCTGATTCGGACTCCCGACCAGCTCTCCACAGCGCGTCTGACATGCGCAGATCGATCAGAATCCACTCGTTGTTGTCATAAGAGGACTTCCCATCGTCGTTGCGCTTGAACCCCCCTGACTCGACGCGCAAACGACCCAATACATCCAACGTAGCCTTCCCTGTCTTCCCCCCATACTCTGCATCTTTCAGCACATTCCAAGTGAAGGCTTCCACCACAGCCCCGTCGAGGTATTGGTTCTGGGCCAGCTCCTCAATCGACCCCGCGATCGCACCATCTCGATCCAGAAACGTCGCCAAAAAGCCGTCTCGTGCTTTGCTCGCCAGATTCCGGTACGCGGTCGAATCGGTGGCATTCCCTGCCTTCTGTGCCATGGAGGCGAAATCACAGAAGCCACGAATCGTTGAGAGAGTCGTGTACGCAAAGTGCTTCTTGTTTTCATCGTGAACCTCCCAAATCGAGGAGTCTGCCTTTGCAATTCCTGAAGACTCTGTGTTTTTCCGCAAAGCCTCTGCAACACCCCCAAACAACGATTCGTATACGGTAGGTCCGAGGCGCGTTTTTTCATTCAGCCAAGCGGTATTTCCCGACGCATCCAGATACTGTCGGGCTGCCCACAACGTCAACCCCCAACCGTCGATCTCGACGTTCGGAGTCTGTTGTCCAGAGTAGTCTGCTTCTTCTTCTCCGTTCCCAAAATAGCGGCAAACAGAGACGCGATAGTTGACCCCTGAAACGTATGACGAGAACTTTCCAGAAGGTTCTGCATTCAGCAGAAAATCAAGGCCCATTTTGGCCTCTGCGTGATGTCCCATGCGCGCGAGCGCCACGATGGCATACAGACCATCCCGTACCCATCCTGTATGCCATTCCCCAGGCGGCAAACTGGCGAGCACCATGCCATGGTTTTTGCGCGTGGACGAATACGCTTGCCGGACTTGACCCATTCTGAGGACCGCTTCGCTTTGCCTCCACAATTTCTTTTCATCGTCGGTACAGAGCGACAAATTTTGCGGAAGGGGTTTGCGCCATGCGGACCATTCTGCAAGTCCATCGGACAGAAGCTTGCTCGGATTCCGGCCATTGACCCAGGTTTTGAATTGCTGCAAGAGGTTCTCTGCATCGCTCTCATTTTCGGCAAACAAGACCGCAACTCCCATGTAACCTCCGTCGAGAGTTGCTTGAAAAGCAGGCACCACGTCATTCCCAGCGCAATTCGTCTTGTCACCCAAAGACTGGCCGGACGACACCTTTGTAAATACGTTTTCACAATCTGCATGGGACAACGCAGACAGGGGAACGTAAATCATCGAACCGCCACCTGGGCCGCTTTCCGAAACAGATTTTCCGTCGGAAAGAAGTTTGAGCCGTTCGTTGTTCGCATTGGGAGTGTCCGGCGATCCATCTCCCAAGTGAAAGTTAAACAGCGCAAAGCCATCGCGAGCGTTTGGGGCATTCAGGACCGCGATCATCGCGTTCCCTTCAAAACCAAAGGGAGCAAAGTAGTACGTCTCTGCATCGATCCCGGAAAGAGAAATGGGGACCTTGATGATGTTGGTTTCTTCGACGTAACTGGCTTCTCCTGCCTTGCCCCCTTGCAACCATCCGCCGCCTGAATTTCCCTTCACGCCGAAGTAAAAATCATAGGCGAGATTTCGCCGTCCGTACCCATCGGATTTCGGATCAGCGCGCGGTCGCAGATAGCGATAGGGGACCTCCAAAAAGTGCGTGATTTTGTTTTTGTTGGTATCGAAGAACTGAAACCCGTGTCCATTTCCCGTCGTCAGGTAGTTCCACGTTCGCACTGGTTTGTCGGCGTAGGCCTCTCCTGCACCACCAAAGAATGAGCCAGAAACGGACGAGAAGGAAAGGAGCCACGCGCAACAAGTGAGCCCAAATCGTTTCATGCGCGGGACCGTATTTTGAGGCCACCTACGCTGTCAATTGCTTTGCGCGAAAAGCGTCACGAAGTCGAAAGTGCCGGAACCAACTTGACCTTTTGGGGCCCAGAGTGGAAAAGTCCGCAGCGTGAACTCATCTTCAACTTCTCTCGAAGCGTCCGTGTCTGGCTCTGTGTTTGGCCGTCTTCCCGAGCCTGGGCCCACTTCTGTCTCGGAACTGCTCGATCGAGACAGAGTGTCTGAACGAACCGAAATCGGCCCTTCTGTTTTGCGGCGGGTTTTCATCGAATCCTTTGGCTGCCAAATGAACGACTACGACGTGGAGCGCATCGTGGAAGTGTTGCGCCGCGCGGGTTTTGAACAAACAGACTCTGCAGAGAGCGCGGATTTCATCATTGTGAATACGTGTTCTGTGCGCGAAAAAGCGGAAAACAAGGCGGCATCCGCAGCGGGCCGTTACCGTCTGCTCAAAGAACGGAATCCGAACCTCGTCGTTGCGATCGGGGGTTGTGTCGCGCAGCAGGAAGGGGAGGCTCTTCTTGCGCGCATTCCGTCGGCAGATTTGACCTTTGGCCCGGATCAGATTCCGAGTCTTGCCAAACACTATGCAGCGTTGCGACCTGTAGTACGACCTTTGGACCGTGTGCAAACAGAGTCCTTTTCACCAGCGGTTCCCAAAGCGGGCAGATATCGACTTCGTTTGGCGCAAACCGAAGTGATCGACATTGAGGATTACCAGTTTCTCGACGCAGAGCCTCGACCTTCTGATGTGCGCGTGACGGCTCTTGTGACGATTCAAAAGGGGTGTGACAACCATTGTGCGTATTGCATCGTCCCAAAGACTCGAGGAAAAGAGGTTTCGCGACCGGCACCCCAAGTGGTAAAGGAGGTCGAGCGTTTTGTGGCTTTGGGGGCAAAGGAAGTGACACTGATCGGACAGAACGTGAATGCGTATCATGCGATCGGAACGGATGACGGGGAAGATTTTGCGGAACTCCTGTCCAGAGTGGATCGCGTGCCGGGTCTTTTGCGTCTGCGCTTTACCACCAGTCATCCGCACTACTTTACGCGAAAAGTTGCGGAGTGTTTTTCGTCGCTGCGGACGTTGCAGCCGTGGCTTCATCTGCCCGTCCAGGCCGGAAGTTCTCGGGTGTTGCAGCGCATGGAGAGGGAATACACACGCGAAGCGTATCTGGAAAAAATTGCTTGCTTGCGCAGCGTGTGTCCTGACATCTCCCTTTCGACGGACATCATCGTGGGATATCCGGGTGAAACAGAGGAAGACTTTGCGGATACGATGTCTCTTTTGTCGATCGTGGAATACGACTCCATCTATTCCTTCGCCTATTCCAAACGACCCGGAACACCTGCATCGGGGGTTTCGGATGACGTTTCCAGCGACGAGAAATCACGCCGCCTTTCTGCTGTATTGGCGTTGCAAAAAGAGATCACCGCAAAGCGATTGCAGCGCTTTGTTGGCAAGACAGAGGAGGTTCTTTTGGAAGGAAGGAGTCGGGCCTCCGATGATCAACTTTGTGGCCGCACCGGTGGAAATCACACGGTGAATGTCAGGCTTCCTGATGGTGAAGATCCTGAGCGTTTCATCGGGAAGGTGCTGCCCGTGAGAATCACCGAAGCCAAAGTTCACACGCTGAATGGTTCTTTGGTTCTGCCTGCCGCGAGTCGATAGGACACACCCAAACACCACAAAAGGAGTGCGTAAAAGCTGAATTGTTGCAACGCGCCTCCCCAGAATTGCGCGGCGGAACCTTCAAAAGTTCGCACGACTTGGTGGGCAAAAAACAGATACAGAGCAGCGGCACCTGTTCCGGCTTGTGGATGCGCCAACATTTCGTCCACGGCGCGCAAAACAAAGCCGCAAAATGCGACCAACAGGAGCCCAAAAAACACGCCAAAATTGAGGTATGTTTCCGCAAGTTGCGGCAGACCGACCATCACATGTTGCGTGCCGCTCACCGTCGTATATCCATACATCACAGCGGCCCAAGTATCTGCATATTGCGCACTTGGTTTGTCGGGGAAAAAAGCACGCGGAAGGAGTGCGTACCGGAAGTATCTGTACGTGGCCCCCTGTTGAAACGGTACCGCTGCGGGCGTCATTTCCATGATGTGCGCAAGTTGCAACGCGGATGCGGTGCGCGCGGCGGCAATTTTGACGGATCGTTCCCGATCGACGGCTCTGTCCGTGTCCCCCCCAAACCAATGTCGGGCAGAGAGATCGACAAACAGCTCAGCACGCTCCATCAAAGAGAGGCGCGCTTCCCGATCCCACACTTTTGCTCGAAATTCCCCTTTTACGGGCTGAAAAAGGAGGACGACCAACATGCCAAGAGCAATGGGCCATACGCGAAGCCTCCGTCGGACAAGCAACCAAGCGAGCAAGTAGGTGAGCAGCGGTTGCACCATCGGGACCAGAGAACCACTCATGAGCGCCGTAAGACTGGAGATTCCCGTAAACAGCCAAAACAAAAGGGGTTTTCTGCTTTCGTGCGGATTCAAACTTGGCAGCAGAAGCATTGCATATCCCAAGTCGATGGGAGACAGAGCAGACAGAACGCTGATGAGTTGTGGGGAACGCGGAATCAGGCCACGGATGCGCAACAGATCGAGCAACAGCGACGCAGAAACGATCCCACTCCCACACCAAAGGAGGGCACGATTGGGAAGGGGCAGCGTGATTTTGGGTATCCATTGGGCCATTCCTACTAGCCCTCCCAATCCACTGCCCATTTGCAACGCGACCACACCCAAAGCAGCGTAGGCGATGGCCCATTGGATCGCGCCCTCTGTAATCCTCGCCTCGCCAAAACGAAGAAGTAGGCGCTCTTCGTGGAGGACTGCGAAAAAATAACAGAGGGAGATCATGAGCACGAGGCCAGCGACGGCAGAGGGGCGCGCACGCCGATTCGACAAAAGCCTCAGAATGGGAAACAGCGCGCATGAGAGACCGGCCCAGGCGGTCCATCGGGCCACAGAAGGAAAACGTTCCGTGCTGAGAAAGAGAAACACAGGGAGCATTCCCAGCAAGAACAAGATGTAGGCCAAGCGGTACCGCCAAGTGGAATGGGAGGATTCCTCATGGGGTGAAAAGGGGTATTCCCACAGAAGGTGATGTTGGCGGGAAGACGACATCTGCGTCACCCCAAAAAGAGTGCCGAGTTCTCGACGGAAAAGCAAGCGATTTTCGTGAGCAAGTGATGTGAAGAATGGGATTCGCGATTGGACCGTTTGGTGTGAAAAATTCCGGCATTGCATGGCAACGAGTGTTCCATTTGGCCGATGAAAGAAACACCATGCCAAAACAACTTCATCGGGAAGACAAGCACTCGCCGTTTCATTCGTCCGTTCAATCCTCCAATGTCCAACCAGTCGAGCGACACCCAGCCCCGTCGGGTCAAAAGGAGTCCCAAAAGGAGTCCCAAAAGGAGTCCCCAAAGCCCAGTCTTCTTTCGCGCCTGTGGTCTGCCGCAGCGCCCATCGCGCAGGCAGGAATCACGTCTTATTTGCAGGCACATCCGGGCGCGATGAAAGCCCTGCGGGGGTTTTCGGACACGGTGTCGGGCATTGTGGATCACGCAGAGTCGTTCTTGGACGCGGACGGAAAGAAGGAACCCGCGCTGGTGGCGGACAAAAAGGGGTCCGAAGCGACGCCCGAAAAGAGGGTCGGCCACGATGAAAGGAAGATCGGGAACGAGGAAAAAGGGGCGACTGCCGAGATCCTCAAAGAAGAGAAAAAGGACTCCTCAAAGGAGGCTTCCAAAGCCGATGATTCGCTGACTGCTCCGCAAGGGAAAAGCGGAGCCTCCGCAGCAGAAGCCAAGGTTGGAAGCACGGAACCGAGTGCCATCAAACCAGCCGAAGCAACGGCCCAAGGAGACAAAGCTGGCAGCGACGCAAAGGCTGATCCGTGGCGGAATGTTCTGAAGGGACAGACACACCTCAAAGTGGGAGATGAGGGTGCGGCTGTCGCGAAAATGCAAGCGGAATTGAATCAAGCGGGTTTTCAGACACCGATGAATGGTGTGTTTGATGAGGCAACAAAGAAGGCCGTCCTGAAGTTTCAAAACACGTATCACATACAAACAACTGGAGAGATGGGACCCCAAACGGGGAATGGTCTGGAAGAGGTCGTGGCATGGAAAGGGGTGGCCAGCGGGAAGCACATTCTCAAGCCGGAGGACACGGGCCCCGCCATCACGATGTTGCAACGTCAGCTCGTCGCTGCCGGATACAAGGTAGAACTGTCAGGGGTGTATGATGAGCAAACCACTGCGATTGTGAAGGAGTTGCAAAAGAGCAAGGGGTATGGGCCGGATGGAAAAGTAGGACCATTGACCATTGGCGTGATCAAGGAACTTCAGGGCGACGATGGTGACAGTGATACAGGAGCCGGGCAGGACACCGCAGACAACAAAAATCATATGCCCAATGACAAGACGGGGCAGGATGTATACAAGGACAACAAGGCGCGTCTAAAGAACCTGAAGGTACAGCTCAGCCAGTCGCAAAAAGGGGATATGGCGCTGTTTTTGAAGAATTGGGACAAGAATCAGGAACGCTATGAAAGAGTCGCGGAAGCGGCCAATGTTCCTGCTGAACTCATTGCGTCGCTGCATTGGCGTGAATCGTCTGGGAATTTCAACACATACCTTCATCAGGGGGACCCCCTTGGGAAGCCCCCGAAACATTGGCCAACGAACATTCCGACGTTCCACAAATGGGAAGAAGCAGCAAAGCACGCACTAGGACAGAAGAAGAGCGTCCAAAAGATGTTCAATGTTGGTGAGGACACAAAAGACATGGCGGCGCTCGCTTCCTATGCGGAGTACTACAACGGTCTTGGGTATCACTACAAAGACAGACCAAGCCCCTATGTCTTTTCTGGTACAGATCAATACAAGAGTGGGAAGTACGTTGCCGACGGAAAATACGATCCGAATGCAAAGGACTCGCAACTGGGAACGGTGGCGATGATCCAAGCAATACGGGAGCATGAGCGGAAGCAGAATCCGGCAGAGCAGCCGGACAAGAAGGAAGAAGATCCGCGCAGCAACATTGCACTCACGATGGCTGCGCATCCATGGCTGGAGGACAAGCCCCAGATTCCCAAGCCGGACGCGGGAAAGAATCCCCCCCACGCGCCTGATCCGAAGGAGCAAGGAAAAGTGGAAGAACCATTGGGAGACGCGGCGAAGTACGACTACTACCGGAGAGCGATTTTGCAAAGTGGGGGAGAGTTTGACGCTCGTCCAGAACAACGGAATATCGTTGGTGTGCGAGGCTGGATGAATGGGCACGAAGTTCCCAATGTGAAGGATCAATACAACGACACGTTGGCGGTGTTGTGGCGCGACAAATTGGGGAAATCGCACTTTGAAAAGTACAATGCTACGGTCGATCCGGGGTCCTTTCCGAAATACTACAATCCCAAAGGGGATGCGAATTTGATGGACGGACAGTATGACTACGTACTGGGGAACCACAAAGGACATACTGCGCTGAATCAAGGGGAAGCGGTGGATGTGTGGCGGGATGGAAACAAGGACGGAATCCGGCAAAAGCGAGAAGGGGTGGACAACGGTTGGTTTGGGATCAATGTCCACGCGGGTGGAACGGGGCCCTACGTTGGGAACTACAGTGCGGGATGTCAGGTGATCAGGGGTGGATGGGAAGGGGACCCATGGCAGAAGTTCATCCGCCAGATGAAAGCGGACCCCGACCACAGATACAAATACACGCTCATCGACGGTGATGACATGCCTGTGAATCAGCCTGTTGATCCAAACAAACAGCAAGGACATGGCTAAGTTATGGTAAAAAGGTCCTGTGCAGACACAGGTTGAAACGGCTCGTTCCCATGCCCGCGTGAGCGTTCTTCCTTTTGCGGTTGTATGCTTCTGTAGTGCGCTGCTGCTCTTTCTGATTCAGCCCATTGTCAGCAAGCGTATTTTGCCCTGGTACGGTGGGTCGAAGGGTGTCTGGACCGCCGCGATGTTGTTTTTTCAGACACTCCTATTGCTCGGCTACCTGCATGCGCATGTGACCACTTGGCTTGCGCAGAAGTGGAATGGAAAAGGGGTCTTTCTGCTGCATGCAGGGCTGGCGCTGGCTGCGCTCTGTTTTCTTCCGGTAGAACCATCGGAGGGGCTCCGTCCGATCGGACATGAGTCTCCCTTGTGGCACATCTTGAGGCTTCTTTTTCGGACAGTAGGTATTCCCTATTTTCTGTTATCAGCGACGGGACCATTGACGCAGGCATGGCTATCTGCGAAGGGGTTTGTTCCGTACCGTTTGTATGCGGTGTCAAATGTAGGTTCGTTGGTCGCGCTTCTGCTGTATCCATTTCTGCTAGAGCCGCTTTTGTCTATTTCGGGGCAAGTACGAGTTTGGTCGGTGATGTTTGGCGTGCTGGTTCCGGTGTGGTTGTTCTGCGCCTTTTTGGGAGTGTGGAACCAGCGGAAAGACACGTCTCCTGATTTGCATCTTGTGGCCGCAGAGACAGGCCATGTATCGTCGGAAAGCGGGGCTTGGAACTCGAAAGCAAAGGTGCTTTCTGTGTTGCTGCCTGGGATATCCTGTGGTGTGCTCTTGTCGATTACGGAACACCTGTGTGAAGACGTGGCGGTGATTCCCTTTCTGTGGGTTGTGCCGCTTTCTGTTTATCTGGCTTCCTTCATTTTGTGTTTTGAAAGCGATCGATTTTACAAACGGCGTTTCTTTGCTTACGGAGTGCTGGTTGTGCTCGCACTTCTGGTGGCATCGGAGGCGATTCCGTCGTGGCTGGGACGCACGATCGGACCCTATCCATATGCGCAAAGTGTGGGGTTGTATCTGTTGCTGCTTTTTGGGGTCTGTATGTTGTGTCACGGGGAAGTCGCTTGGGCGCGACCGGGTGCTGTGGCTCGGCAAGGACAAACCACGGCGTACTACTTGAGGATTGCTTTTGGGGGGGTGTTGGGAAGCCTGTTTGTGGCGCTGTTTTCACCGAAGTTTGTGTCTCAAAGTGTGGAATTTGCGGGGGCTCTGACGGTGTGCTTCTTGTTGGCGCTCCTGTTTCGGTTGCCACGCGATGGGGGGAATCGGCGGCAAGTGGGAGTCTCGGTTGTGATGGGAATCGCGATTCCGGGGCTGGTGTTCTTTGCTTTTTCGCGCATCGACGGATATACAAGCGTGGTGCTCAGGAAGGAGCGCAATTTTTACGGAGAAATTCTGGTACGGGAGAGCAAGGGGGCGGCTGCGGACGAGCATTTGCGCGCCCTGTTTCACGGCGGAACGATTCACGGCGTGCAGTATCAAAACGAGAGATACCGTCGGGACCCGATTGCGTATTTTGATGAGTCGAGCGGGGTAGGTCTTGCGATGTTGTACTACGGAAAGCAAGCTCGGCTGCGGGTAGGGGTTGTGGGTTTGGGAATAGGTACGTTGGCGACGTATGCACGTCCTGGGGATTCCTTCCGCTTCTATGAATTGAATCCCGCGATCGTGAAGTTGGCTCGGGAGTATTTTTCATATCTTTCGGATTGCAAAGGGGAGCTTTCGATCTCGCTTGGGGATGCGCGTCTTTCGCTTCACAGAGAACCTCCGCAGCAGTTGGATGTTCTGGTGCTGGATGCGTTTAGTGGGGACTCTGTTCCGACGCATCTTTTGACGCGGGAGGCGATGGCTGTGTACCGAAAGCATGTGACAGAACAGGGAACGATCGCGATCCAGATTACGAATCGCTATTTGAATCTGGTCCCGGTTGTGCGGGGTCTGGCGCATGCGGAAGGGTTTCAGGTCTTGAGAGTCCGATCACCGCAAGACGATGGGCATGAAATCTATGAAGCCGACTGGATGTTGCTGACGAAAAACGCGGGGTTTTCAGAATTTTTGACAAAGCAGGTGTCACCGCTTGGGAATGCACAAGCGGTGTTGTGGACAGATGACTTCAGCCCACTTTTTTCGCTGCTGTTGAAATAAGAAATGGAGCGGGCAGAAGTTCGCGGTGTGATACGGTGTGCGCATGTTGACACCGAGTGCTTTGTGCCATGATGTTTGCCGTGGTTTTTGGGTTGCGTTGCTGCTGGCGGCGCAGTGCATGTGGAGCTCTTGCTCGCAAGAGCTAGCCGTGGAGGAGCCGTTTGAGGCTTTTCTGGGGGAGCCGGATTGCGATGCGATTCTGCCTGGATATTCCTACACGCAAGGGGTAGGGGGTCTTCCCATTGGTTGTGCTTTGCCATGGCCGTCGAATCTGTATTTGAAAGAGGATGCGACGCGAAAAACGGGCTTCACATTGCAATTCGGAGCCCGGTCTCTGCCTGAAAATAGAAATGGGATTGCGATCGATCCGACGGCGTATGTGAAGCGAGATGGATACAGCGTGGGAACCCCGATCATGCTGACCATACCGGACCTGGACATGGCCAGTTTTCCGACGGAAAGTACGATCGAATCGTCGCTTTCTGCGGATGCAAAGATCCTGCTGTTTGAAGTTGGGCAAGGGGCCGCGCGCCGGATTCCGTATTGGGTGGAAAAAGATGTGCTGGACCCCGATGAAGATCGCGCGACGATTTTTGTTCGACCTGCCGTGTTGTTGAAAGAAGCGACGCGGTATGTGGTGGCGATGCGGAATCTTGCGGACAAGAAGGGGAGGGTGATTCCTGCGTCGCCAGCGTTTTTGCGGTTGCGACAGGGGACGACGGCGAACATTCCGGCGCTCAGGACAAGACAGGCTCTCTTTGACAAGACGTTTGCATTCCTTTCTGAACAGGGAGTGTCTCGGGAGTCCGTGGTGCTCGGATGGGAATTTGTTACGGCGAGCAGCGAATCCATGCACGGGGATTTGTTGCACATACGGGATGATGCGCTTGCGAGAATGGGTGCAAAGGGGCCGGAGCTTTCTGTCGAGAAAACGATCGAATATGCCAAAGCAAACGATGGAACAGGAAGGCCTGTCAACGAGTACATTGGCGTTGAAATTCAAGGAACGTTTGAGGTTCCCAACTATCTGGAAAGCGTGAACATTTCTGGCTTTTCCGGTTCGCAGTTACATCGGGATGACAAGGGAAAACCGTCCGTGGTGGGAACACGAAAACCGCGTTTTTGGGTTCGGATTCCGCACAGCGCATTGTCTGGTCCTCCGCATGGTTTGGTGATGTATGGGCATGGTCTGTTGAACGCGGGGGATGAGGTGAACGCGGGTAACAACGGGAAAATTGCGCAGGACCACGGTCTGATTTTTTTCGCTACGAATCTTTTGGGAATGTCGGAAGAGGATGGGTTGCCGGTGGTGAGCATTCTGTCGGAACTTTCGCGTTTCCGTTCGCTGACGGACAGACTGCATCAGGGGCTTGTCGAGTGGGTGCTTTTGGCTCGGGGGATGCGCGAACGGCTGGGGGAACTCCCGATCGTGGTGAACAAGAAGGTACAGGTGAACAAAGGGGAGTTGTTTTATTCGGGAATCTCGCAAGGGGGAATCTTCGGAGCGACGTTCATGGCGTTGACGCCGGATATGACGTATGGCCACTTGGGGGTGCCGGGAAACAACTACAACACGCTGTTGCAACGCTCGACGGATTTTCAGCAGTTCGAGCCTGTGATGTCGTCTGCATATCATGCTCCGGTGCAGATCAACCTTGCGCTCGCGGCGATACAACTTTTGTGGGACAGCGCAGATCCGGTGAGCCATTTGCGCCATGTGACGCACGAGCCCTTTGCCGGAAACAAACCGCACTACGTTTTGCTTGCGCCTGCTCGGGGTGATTACCAAGTCGCTGTGGTGACGAATGAAATTGCGGCGCGCAGTGACATCGGGGTCAAAGTCATGGCGCGATATGATCGGGAAAGGAGAGTACCTCTTGTCGCGGAACAGGAATACCCCTATCACGGTTCAGGGGTGGTTCTGTATCAGTTTGGGAATCCGTGGCCGCAGCCTGGAAACCATTTCCCGAAAGACAGTTTTGGGGACCCGCATGGGAAGCCGCGCAAACTGGACACACACAGCCAGCAAATGATCACATTTTTTCGGACAGGAGAGATCATTGATGTGTGCGGCGGAGATGGCTGTACGCCGACGCTGAGACGTTAGTTTTTGGGAGTCTGAAAGGGCGTCCTAAACGGGGTGGAGTTTGTCGAAGAGGGGAGCGTGCTGTGGCGCGACAAAAAAGGCGCAGAGATCGGCGAAGTCGGCCTCTGCTTCCGTTTGAGCGGAGAGTTCTCCGTCCCCGAGTCGCAGGACATAGCCCAAACTTGCGGTGGCGGGGTCTTGGGCGGCTGGAACATCAATGCCAAAGAGGACGTTTTTGGCCGCGAGCAAATCTCCGCAGACGAGCAGCGCGATGCGTTGCAGGGTTCGTCGAACGGCGACGCGGTAGGACTGCGCGGTCGGGTCGAGGTCAAGCTGTTCTTTGAACAAGTCTTGCAAGCGTTTGCTGGCGCGGTACGGAAGTTCACGCTTCCAAGTCGCGACTTCATCGGTCGGCTTGCCCGTCTGACGAGGGCCAAAGGCTTTGACGGAAAGCTGGAGGAGTCGGCTCAATTCCGTCGCTGAGAGCGTCGCGGGAAGAATGAACTCTGGGCGCAACGCGGACACGGCCCTGGCCAACAGGAACATAAGTTCGGCCTGCGGCCTTTTGGTGAGCGCGGGCGACGCAATCACGGCGGTCGGCTGTTTTGCGGACAGGCGGGGAATCAGAAGCGTGTGGCTCGCAGGTCGATACAAACCACCTCGCTGGTTGAGCAACACACGGCTGCACAAGGCGAAGGCGCGGGCCAGCTCGTCGGGGGAATTTTCGTTGCCTTGCAACCGATCGGTGCCTTGAACGCCCAACGCGTCGAGGGCGGGCGCTTTGGCTGCGAGGACACCTTCCCACAACGCGGCAAGCACATCGGCAAAGGGCCGTGCGTCAGCGTCGAAGAACCGAGCAAAATCGGCTTCCTCGAACTTCGTGTCCTTCGGCGGCAAAGACACTGCGTCGAGGACCGTTTCAGACGGGGCAATCGCGTGCAAGAGTTGCAAGAGACGGCGGGCGGCACCTTTGTTTTGGGCTTGTTCTTCGACGGCACACAAGGTGCGCAAAAGGGACACATCCAGCGGCGTGCCGACGAGCAGCGCGTGCAAATGGGTTCGCTTTCGGTCCGTTTCTGTGTCCGGCAGGACTTCCAAAATGGCGCGACGCAACGTGACGGTTTCGTCGGTCGCGTCTACGGGCAGGGCAAACAGAGCGTGTTCATACGCTTGCGCCGACGCTGCGCCGTCTCCCATTTTTGCATGAAGCTGCGCGGCTCGAATCCACAGCGTTTTGAGCTGGGCTTTCCAATCCGGCGTTTTCGGTGTCGTGGTGCTGGTCTCCGTCGCTGCTGCGGCGTGGAGAAAAGACGGCAGCGCAGCGAGGGCCTCATCGTCTGAGGCCAGCTCCAGATATTCCACGATGAGCGCGAGATCAGACGGTGTTTGAGTCAATGCACTGGCGAGGCGTTCTTTGGCACAGGCGCTGTCGCCACACCGCAGCGCGCACAGGGCCGCTCGATGCAGCCATGCGCTTTTTCCTTTTTGCGTCTCTGCGAGGCTGGCGAGTCGTTCGGCAAAGCCACGAGCGTCGGAAAGCTCGCCCAGGCTTTCGGCGTTTTCATAGACCTTTTGGAGCAGCGAAACCCAGTCATCTCGAAGCGCCGCGTCGCTGTCGTCCGCGAGCGGCGGCAACAAATCCAGAACCTGTTTGAGCAGGGTTTGCGCACGCAATTTGTCGTCGAGCGGCCCGGATGCCAGCGCGGCTGCTTTTTGCAGGTCCTTTCGGGCTGCGGCGACCTGGCTGGCTGCTTCGGCTGCGGCGGCTCGCGAGAGCAACATGCTCATCGCTTGTTCTGCGTCGTCGGTGCGCCCACTCAAAAGCAACAAATCCAACATGTGGTCCGCTGCTGCTGCATGGTCGGGCACAGCTTGAAGGACGGCTTGCCAAAGCGACCGCGCTTCTTCCAAACGCTCGAGCTTGAACGCCGCCTGGCCAGCCAGATCCAACAATTCGGCGAGTCTTGCAACGGAAAGTTCGACGGGACGGTTTTGTTCATCCGCCATGTATTTGACAAGCGGAGCAAGTTGTGCATAGGCGGTTTCGTCGTCTTTTTGCGCAAAGGCCGTTTCGCCAAGCCAAGTGCGTTCGGCCCATGTGCCCGGCACAAGTCCCTCGGCGGCTTTGAGAGAAGCAAGCACACCGTCGGGTTGTTGAAGTTCCTTGCGGGCCGTGGCCTGAATTCGCAGAAGACGCGCTTTTTCTGGGTCGGGCAAAAGGGTTTCGCCCGTCGAGGATGCAGCGAGTGCGGCGTCCACAAGTTCGCTGATTCGAGCGTGTTCACCCAATGGCGGCAAAAGTTCCACGAGCGCCAACGTCGGTTCCAAAAGGCCCGGCGAGGATTTGAGTGCTTCATCGAAAAGCCGAATGGCCTCTTGGGTATTTCCCGTCGCTAGGGCTTGTTGACCCAAATAGACTTGCAGATCGGCGGCGCTGTGTCCGACGAGGTCGGCTTCTGCGATGGCTCGTTGGGCCAAGGTGTTTGCCAACACCGCATTGCCCTCTCGTCGAGCCAGATCGAACAGGGGCACAAGAACTTGCGAGAGAGCCCGTCGAGCCGCGTCTTTTTGCACTGGAGTCACTTTCGGTGCGGCATCGACTTTGGCCAGACCGTCGGTCAGCAACTTGTTTGCCGTCGTGGGATCGTCTGCTGCGGCCAGCGCGACTTGCGCGGCTTGTCGAAGCGCCGAGACGGCACTTTCCAGATCGGTTTGCTGCGACGCCAGCTTCGACAGCGCAGCGACCAAGCCGGTGTGGTTTGCGGTTCGGGTGTGCAAATCCACAAGCGCGCCGAGTGCTTCGCGCGAATCGGGCGTTTGCGCGAGAACTTCCGAAAGGCGCCCTTCCGCTTTGTCGAATTGTCCAAGTTGGATGTCCAGACGGGCCACATCAAGCTTGCGTTGCGCGCGTTGTTCGTCCGACGCTGGTTCTGTTTCGAGCGCCAGCAGTCGTCTTTCGGCCACCTCGCGTGCTTTCGACACGTCATTTTGCGAAAGAAGCAACGTCTGCCATTCGACGAGCAATGCATCGTCCTTGGGTCGCAACCCGCACAGTTCCTCGAGGAGATTTCCCAACCGATGTTCGATTTCCGAAACCGTCTGAGACAGGTCTTCTCCGTCGGCTGTCGTTTTCGCTTTCTCTTCTTGCAGTTTTGCTTTCGCAAGGTCGAGGCGCTTGCGGAGCAGCACTTCTCGCTCGTCGGCCCACACGGCAGGCGTGGCCTCCAAGCGTTCATCGACGAGCGCCGGCAGTTCCGCAATGCGTTGCAGTTTGGTGAGCAACCGCTCGACGTGATTCCAGGCACCGTCGCGCACGTCCCTGAGCGTTTCACTTGGCAAAAGCGGCTCGTTTGCAGCCGCCCGACGGTGTTGTTCCGCAAACGTCTTGCGCAAAGCCAAAAGCGACAGCGACAGGGCTTCCGACGGTTCGTTTAGTTTTCGTTCCGACAAGTCGGCGGCTTGCAAAAGCGCCTTGGCTGCCTCTGTGTCCGACGCTGTACGTTGCGCTCCTGCCTTGTAGGCATCGACTGCTTTGGCGAATGTCTTTTGCGCCTCGAAAAGCCGGGCCATCGAAAGATGCGGTCCCGCGTCGGTCTCGTCGATGTCCACGGCTTGTTGAAGTGCAGCCAGTGCTTGCGGGTATTTGTTGATTTCGCGAAACACGTCGGCCATTTCGACCAGCAATTTTGGCTGCGCGTTCGTCGGTGCAAGCTGCCGTTTTTTGTCAAGAAGCGTCGCCAAGTCAGCCAATCGTCGCTGTTGTCGGAAAATGCGCTCCAAACCGGCCAGCGCCTCGTCGGTCACGTTGCTTTGTTTGCTCGCTTCTTGGAAACGACGCTCGGCCTGTCCCAGACGACCGCGCTTTTCGTCCACTTGCGCGGCGTCGAGCATCACTTTTGCGGCAAGGTGAGGTGCGCCCGCCTCGGTAAGTTGGTTGGTCAGCGTGTCTAGCAACGTGACGAGTTTTGCGGCGGGTTCGTTTTCCCCCTGTGCGGCCCGAAAAATCCCGTCGAGCACGCCCATGATTTGTTTCTGCTCAGCAGCCAATTCCGTCGATATGTTCGGGACGAGCAGTTCTGAAAGTGGTTGCGTCGCTTTTCCACCCGTCGGAAGCCCCGATGGAAAATACGTCAAGCGCAGGGCCAGACCTGCTGAATCGATGGCTCGCGTCGAATCCAGACCCCCTTGTTGCCACATCGCCGCCAGGTACAGAAGCCGCTGTCGAAGCTGTTTCGGCTGGTTTTGCACCAAGGCTCTCTCGGCACGGGCGATTTCGTCCCAGGCCAGCACGCCGGTTTTTTGTCCCAAACGAAACAGCCTGCCTCGCATGTCCGACTGCGCATCGCTTCCGTCGCTGCACAAGGTTAGTGCTTTGATGCAGGATTTCAGCGCACGTTGCGGGTCGCTTCCAAAATCATCGAGCCATCCCGCGCTTTCACAAGCGACCTGTTGTCGTCGAAGGTCGTTTTGCGCACGTTCCAGCCGACGGCCATCGACGGTGACTGCTTCTTTGATCTGGCCCGTGACCAACGCCAGTCGGTGGATTTCACGAACGGTGAATTGGAATACGTCGTCTGCTTGCAAATCTTCGCTTGCGTCTCGTTCGCCACCGACGGTAAATGCGTGCAACCGGTCGGCCAGAGCCCCTGCGGGATCGAACATCACTTGCTCGCGGATTTTCGCCGCCTCGCCGAGCAAGATGTGTATTCGCAGAGACGTTTCCTCGATTCCGGCATCCGTGGATCGGACAAGTTCATCGACGAGCGCCCGATACGTTTGCTGAAGCTCACGCGCCAGCGAAACAGACTCCAGGGCGACCTCGCTGCTTTGCTCGCCGCCCTTTTTTTGCATCGTTCGCACGATCCGCTGCATTTCGGCCAGGATCTTGCCCGGATGGCTGGTTGGATCTGTCGCTGCGATGGCCGAACGGACCGTCATCGGCAACGACTTTTTCAGCAAACGAAAGGCCTGGATCGAATCTCTCAACTTGCTCTCGAGGATGACCGACGCGGCAAGCAGCGATTCGAGAGGCGCTTCGAGAGCGTCGGCAAAAGCCCGTTCCACCCGCTGGATGTGCAAATCCGCAAGCGGTTGCCATTGGTTGTATTTTTCCGCGATGGTGGCGAGCTGCTCGACGGAAATCAAGTCCGGTGCCAGGTCGAAAGCCTGGATGCGCATTTTGAAACCATCAACCGGCTGGTTCAGTTTCTCTTCGTAGACCTGCGCAAGTTCGACCAGAATCGCAGCCGCTTGCATCGCTTCGCCTGTGTCAACGGCTAAATTCAGCCGTTCTTGGCCAATTTCGACGACTCTTTCCCATCTGCCCGCTTGAACATCCATTTGGCTCATAGATTCAAGCGATTGCGCCTTTAAACGACGAATTGCATCGGTTTCCGGTGCGTCTTCCGGCAACTCGGGGGCCAAGCGCACGGCCCGCGCATACGACAAATAGGCCCGCGCGTTGTCTTTTCCGCGTGCGTGCCACAGACGAGCGATTTCGATCGCGCGCTCCATTTTGGCGATGGGATCTTCTGTCAAAAGCAGCTCGCGTTCCTCGCAGGCCACGGCTTTTTGGACATCGCCCAGTTCTTCGTAAAGACCGCGCAAATGACGGTGGACTCGCAGATCCACGACGGGCGTTTCCGACTGCACCTTTTCCAGCAACTCGGCTGCGGCCCTGGGATTGCCTTGGTGTTGCCCGATTGCTTCGGCCAAATCCAACGCCAGCGTCAGACGTTCGCGCGGCGGCAGAGGCGGGTCCGTCGGTTCCAGTTGTTTGCGAAGGACCGTTTCAAGATCCTTCCAGTCGCCGCGTGCTCTGTAGATCTTTTGCAGTGCCGAGAGCGCCTCGTTGTCATTCGGGAGGCGCGCGTGTACTTCACGAAACGCATGCAGGCTTTTTTCGAGAAGTTGCGCGTCGTCGGCTTGCAGCGTCAGGCGACCCAACAGCCGGTGCAGCTCGGGACCCGATTTGCTGCTCTGTTTTTGCAAAAGTTCCAGCGTCTGTACGGCGAGTTCCATTCGTCCCTGCGCCCCGTACACTCGAGCCAATTCGCACAGCACTTCCTCGGCTTCCGGCCCCGGTGGACAAATGCGCACGGCACGTTCCAAATGCGACACCGAGCGCGCCAAATCCCCGCAATCTTCCCCGATTTTCGCGATTCGTTTGTGCAGGTTGAGTTTCTCGCGCGGCGTCGGTGCGACTTTCAAATACGATTCCAGAACTTCCAGAAGTTCGTTCTTGCTCCCGACGAGAAGCAGCGCGTCGGCCAGGCGTTTGAGTGCGTCGCGGTCCGATGGAAGCTCCGTGAGCAAACTGCGGCAGACCCAAATCATCATTTCGAGGCTGTCTTGTCCGTCGAAGTGCTCGTCTTTGCGCAACATTCGCTGGTCGCACAGCGTCATCATCCGACGCAAAATGCCCAGCCGCTCGGCCTTGTCGCTGACGATGCCGGCTTGTTGGCGCAAAAGTTCCAATTGCCGAACCGAGTCACCGTCTTGTTCCGCTAGTTCGATCAGCGTTTTGATGGACTGCAAATCTCCCGGGGAAATCTGCAAAAGTTGCTCGAGAGCGGTCGTCGCGTGCTTTGGTTCGTGATATTCGCGATAAAGCTGCGCAAGCCGTCGCAAATACTCGACGCGGGTCAAGTCGTCCGGTTCCATGCGCTCAAGCTCGACGACCAGCTCGTTGATTTGCATTTCGGTTCGAGAGAGCCGCTGTCCCAAACGCTTGCGTTCACTCTGAGAACGCAGCGACGGCAAAAGCTCGTCGATTCGTCGCCAGATCGTCGCTGCTGAAACCACGTCTTGTAGTTTCTTTTCATACAGCTCGCCCAGCTCTTCGAGCTGTTTGGCGTAGCTTTGCAAATCGAGTCGCGCCGTCTCAAACTGCGCCGCCATTCGGTTGTCTTGAATGACCGCCAAACCGATGTAATCCCGTCGGCTTTTGTAGTAATCGGACAGCTTGCGAAAGGCCTCGCTGTGAAGCGGCAATTCGTGAAAAGCCTGCTTCAAACAAGCGATGTACCGTTCCGTGTCGCCGCCTCGGTTGTAGTAGTCGGCGGCTTCCATCATCATCTCGGCGCGCTCTTCGGGAAGCGCGGCTTCCATCGCGTCTTCTTCACGCAACTGACCCAGCCCAAGCTGGTCGCCGGCCTTTTTCAGAACCTCGACGAGAACTTCCCGCGTTTCGCGCCATTCCTCCATCGAACTGACCGCATCGAGGCCGGCTCGACACGCATCCGCAACCGCCAAGTAATCTGGATTGCCCGTCTGTTCGTACAGCGCGAGCAACTTGGGCCCTCGTCGGGTCACTCTCGCGCCGCTTCGATACAGCTTGATGAGTTCAGGTGTCCCGACTTGTGCAGGAACACGCAGATAAATCGCCTCGACGAGAACCGCTGCCGTGACATTCCGAATGTCGGCGGCCAGCGCACGTTTCAAATAGCCCAGTGATTTCTGATCCTGCTCCGAGAGAGGCTGATTCTTGGTCTTCAGAAGTTGCTCGACGGACAGCGGTGTTGTGTTGCCTTCTTCCTCCTCTGCGAGCCGCAGCTGTTCCAAGATCTCGAGCAACTCTGCGTCGAGATATCGCTTGGAAAGCCCCAGAAAAATGTCGCTCGCGTTTCGCCTGGCGTGTTCTTTTTCGGCGATGCCGGGTTGAAAATCCGGCGACACATATGCGTCAGCCAGCGTCGAGAGAAGCCGCTCAGGCACTTCCTCGTCTTCGTTGGCTTCGTTGTGCATCTTCAGTGCCGTGCGCAACACTTCGACGGCACCCGCCGGGTCGTGCAGCCTCAGCTTCAACTGTCCCAATTCCAGCGCCAGCTCGACGCCATGCTGGGCCTCACCTGCGACCAAATTCGCCAGATGAAGTTCGATGAGCGTCGCGACCATATCCATGTCGCCGAGCGATTGATAAATCACGCGCCCTCGACGCAGAGGCTCCAAATTGTCGGGGCGAAGTTTGAAGGCCTGCTGGTAGTGAAACAACGCCTGTTCAAACTCGGCGAGTTCTTCCTCGCACAATTTGCCGAGTTCAAACTCAAGGGCAGCACCCAATTTTGCGACGGGAGGCGACCCAATTTGTTCTCGCAGCTCGGCCAGCGCACGTTCGTAAGCGCCGTAGGCCTGCTCGATGTCGCCCTTTTTTCGCAAAAGCTCTCCGGCTTTCTGAAGGGTCAGGGCGGCCTCTGTTCCATGTTGGTTGCTGGCTTTTTTCAACCATGCGTCAGCGTCGGAAATCTTGGATGCGGGCTGCTCTTTGCGTTCGGCCATAGACCACACTCTGTCGGTAGGATTGGGGCTACCGTCCGTTCACCGTATCACGGATTTGTTTTGTAGCCTACAAAGTCCTTTGCCCATCGGGACTTGCCGATGCGCTTCTGACGAAGAACAGTCAGAATGCGTCCGAATTCGGTCAAATTAGGCCAAAATCGGCTATTTTCCGCCAATTTGTCTGTGTCTGAATCGAGCCAAAGTCGGCTTTGGCGAACCCGTTTTTCAGCACACAACGCATCAAAATGTGTAGTTTTGATTACTATTCGGTAGGGCGACATGCGATGGGGGCCTTGCTCCGACGCTGTTGTCTTTCATACACTGCACGTTTGTACTGCAACGTGGAACGAGACACCCATGAGCAAAGCCAAGACGGTTCTTGAAGTCCGCATTTTGAGCGGCGCAAGAGCCGGCGAGCAGCAACTTTTCTTCGATGCGCACGAGCTGCGTTTGGGGCGGCACCCGACGGCGGATGTGCTTTTGCCCGATCCGATTGTTTCCCGCCAACATGCTCGCATCGAGGGAGACGCGCAGAATGGCTTTCGGATCGTGGACTGTGGAAGCACGGCGGGGCTGTACGACGTTGCGACGGGGCAGAAAATCGCCAAAATTGCAGTCCCGGCGACGGGTTCTGTTGAGGTCGCATTTGGTTCCCCGACGAGTGCTCCTCGGTGTGCCGTGGGCCTTGGTATGGCGGTGCCGTTTGGGCGGTATTTGCTGACGGGACGGCTCGGCGGAGGCGGAATGGCCGAGGTGTTTTTGGCTCGTCAGACGGGCCTCGGCGGGTTGTTTCGTCCCGTTGCGCTCAAGCTGATTCAGCCGGAAATGTTCGCGCTGGTCGATGCTTCGTCGATGTTTCTTGACGAAGCGCGGATAGCCTCGGAAATCAACCACCACAATGTGGTCAAAATTTTCGACGTTGGGGAAGAAGCGGGCGTGCTCTTTCTGGCGATGGAGTATTTGCGCGGTATCACCGTCTCGAATTTGATTGGGCAGTTTTTGAAACGGGGAGAAACCATGCCGCCCGATTTGGCGGCGGCGATTGTCGCCCAGGCGAGTGCTGGTTTGCATGCGGCGCACCAGCTTCGCGACGGAAACGGGCGACTGCTCAACGTCGTTCATCGCGATGTTTCCCCATCGAATTTGATGGTCCTGCCCGAGGGTTTGGTCAAAGTCATCGATTTTGGCGTTGCGCGGGCCGACACGCGGCTTTTGCGCAAAGAAGAGGGATTGCAAGGCAAGCCCGCCTACATGTCGCCTGAGCAGATTCAGGCGTTCCCGCTGGATGCGCGCTCGGATGTGTTTGCGCTTGGTGTGGTGCTGTACGAAATGTGCAGCGGGCAGCCGCTTTTTGCTCGCGACGACAACGCGGCGACGTTTTTTGCCGTCGTGCGCGGCGACATTGCACCGCTTCGCAAAGTGTGTCCGTCGGCTTCGCCTCGTCTCGAAGCCGTGGTCGCCAAGGCGTTGTCGCGGCCTTTGCAAGACCGTTTTTCGAGCGCCGCCGAGCTGGCTTTCGAGCTGGACAAAGTCGTCGAGGAAAGCGGTGGTCGGTTTTCCAGCATCGGTGCGGTCGGGCGTTTTTTGCACGAGCGGGGCATTCCGCTGCAAACGTCGCTCCCGTCGCTTTTGCACGAAGTTCCGAAGGCCTTGTTTGGTCGCAAACCGCAGGAACGCAGCAATGAATTTTTCGAGGATTCACTCGCACAAGAGACGTTTGAGGCGTTTTTGGGGGACGACAAGAAAAATGTTCCCGAGGCGCATGAATCGAACGACGCAAGCGGCAGCGAACCGATCCCCATCAAAGACGTGCCTTCGATGCGTTCGGGCGATGCGCTGTTGCGTCGGGCAGGGGAACCTTCCATTCGTGAAAACGAGGCGCTTCCCGTCGAGCGGTCGAGTGACAAAGTTTCACGTCTGCCGAGTGATCCGAAGCGAAGCCCTGCGGGGCGCAGTCCCTCGATGCACATGCGCCCACTCGCCGAGGAGCCGCACCGGCTGGCTGGGCTTGCTCTCGATGGAAGATACCGGCTTGTGCGCTTCATCGGTTCGGGGCCAAAGCGTGGGCAGCCTTTCCCCAAACTCTATTTTTTGGCTGAACTTCTGAGCGACGGGCCGGGCGAGAAAAAGGCGCGCGAAACGGGCTGGTTGCGTGGCCAGCAAGTGTCCGTTGCGGTGTGTGGCAAAGGTCCACAACTTGCCCCACTTTCCGTACATCAGCACACCAAGTTGCAGCAGTTGTGTGCCTCTCGCGAGCCGACGGAGGGCTTTCGGCATCTCATCCCGTTTTTGTCGTGCGGCTTTTTGCCGAATCGGAGTGAGGCCGATCCCGACGGCAGCGAAAGCTCGTATCTGGTTATGCCTCTGTGCGAGCGACGGCTTGTGACCATCGGACAGCTTTCGACGGCGGATCGGTTGTCCCTGATCGAGCGGCTGTTTTTCACCCTCGCACAGGTGTCGCGTGCAAAGCCTGGTTTTGTGCATGCGGCGATTCGTCCCGCCAATGTGGGTCTGTGTGCGCAGGGCGACGCGGTGGTGTTGCTCGATTTTTGCTTGGAATTGCTCCTCGACGAGCCACTGCTTCCGTCGTCCACGGAACGGTCCCTGTTGGTTTCGCCGTATCTTGCGCCCGAGTGTTTCAGCGGTGCGCCGCCGAGCGTTCGCAGCGACGTGTTTTCGGTGGGCGTGCTCGCGTATGAAATTTTGGGCGGTGACGTGCATTTGCTGACGCAGTTTTTGCGTTCTCGTCGAGGCATTCCGCGTTTGCCGCCGCAACAGGGTGTGCCACCCCATTTTGAAAATGCGATTTTGGCGTCTCTGCGTGGAGATCCCGCGCAGCGACCGTTGCCGCAAGAACTGCTGACGATTTTGCCCAGCCATTCGCAGCAACCTGTGCAGGCGCAGACTTCTGCGCAGGACCTAGCGATCGTGATTCCACCGTCTGGAGAAGTGCTCAAAAAGAGACTTCGGAATGGCGATGAGTTGGATTTGCGCACGCTGCCTCTGCCTATCTGTCAGCTGCCCACGGCGCTGTCTTTGCCGCTCGCCGAGGACCAAAACGTCTTGCCGGTGCCGCTTCAGCTTTTGCTCAGTCGAGACACGATCCAAATCGAAATCGACGAGATGTGGCGAGGCCGGGACAAATCCAGCCTGTATCACGACGCCCGGCAGCCAAACACACGCTGCGAGTGCCTGACGCTTTTGCCCAACCAACCCGCCGGACATTTCGAAGTCGGCCACCGTCGAAATACGATTGCACGAATCCACTACGCTTCGACGCAGGCACAAAAAGCCAATGTTCCGCTTGAACTGGCGCTGCCCGAATGGGGAATCTCGGTGCGTTCTGCCGGGCCGCTGCATCGGCTGGCGATTGTGCTCACCAAATCGCTCACGCAACCTCTGTGGTACGCAGTGTGTCTCTGTATGGGATAGGGGCAGTTTACGGGGTTCGATTCCCAATCCGAAGCTGACCTTTCGGGGTCGCATCGGGAGAGACGACGACATCCACTGGTTTTCCGTCGTCATATTCGGGGGGACTGAGGGCTCTTTTCCGATCCGCCACAAAAGCGAGCGCAGAAGGCCGGGCCGCAACAGACAGGTCGGGAGGAATCTGTTTCAACTGCTTTCGTAGGTTCATCTGTTCGTGCGTCCACCGAAAATGAGAAAACGAAAACCGAGTACTCCGCAGGGCCAAGGGGGAACCCCCATACAACACATGCGCGACCCCAATCAGGCACAAGAGAACCCAGGAAAGCATGGGGGCGTGGTTCTTTGAAAGCCGCTGTGACAGCCCTTTTTGCACCACAGAAAGGCCGAAAATCGCTCCGCACAAAAGAAACGGAACCATGGCGGTTGAGTAGTGCGACTGAATGCTCCGAACACCGGGAAAAGACGACAAAAAATTGAGGCCCAAGATGGGCAAGATTCCGACGGAAAAACGCAGTCCAAGCAAAGGCACAAACCCGAGTGGCCAGAGCAGCTCTGCCAGATACTGGAGTTTCTCGAACGTACATTGGGCGAGACCGAATTGGATCGGATGACGCAACACAAAAAGCAGAAGATCCTTCCCGGATGAGATGGTCGTTCCCATCGAACCAAAATGCAGCGAATAGGAACCGATCGGGGGAACAAAACGGGGCTGGATGAGGACGATGTAGAACACAAAATAGGACACAAGGAGCGCGGCGATTCCAAGCAATGGGAAACGCAAACGAACGCGCAAAAACGAGAAGCAAAACAAGACCAGGGCAAGCTGTAGCGCGATGTCTTCTCGACACGCCAAGGACAGTCCGCCAAACAGCAGGGCTCGACGGTGATTGCTGTCTTCCAGCGCATCAAGAAACGCGGCCAAAAACGGGAGAGCCAAGGTGATGGGATGAAAATCGTGCAGGGTTGCAACGGTCACGGTGGGATAAAGCAGACTCCCAATTGCGAACAGAAGAGCCGATTTTTCGGATGGAAGAAGGCGTTTGGCAAAACGGAAAATATACAAGGGAAGGAGACTCACAGAGACCGCTTGGGAGACCAGCAAAAGAGGCGCAATCGGAACTCCCAAACGGCAAAGGAGTGCAAACGGAAGCAGGATGGGCTCTGCGTGGAGTCCTAGCAAATGCGGAGAAGCAACCAGCGGAACGTCATACTGCCCGTGTGCAAGACCCCAGACGATGCGAATGTAGTAGGAAAGATCGATTTGGGCGTGAAAGGACTCAAACCGGAGGAGGGACAGCACGGCGTAGACAAGCGCATACGCCGCGCAAAGGAGCGGAAGGGGTTTCACTATCCAGACATCGAAGCGATGAATTCTCCGTTCGAGTCCGTCTTTGAAATTTTGTCGCGCATGAACTCCATCGCATCGACCACGTTGAGCGGATGCAGCAGTTGTCGCAAAATCCAAATGCGGTTGAGGTACCGATCCTCGACGAGAAGTTCCTCTTTTCGCGTGCCACTCTTGTTGATGTCAAGGCATGGAAAGATGCGCTTCTCCATGAGCTTGCGATCGAGGTGGATTTCCGAATTGCCGGTGCCTTTGAACTCCTCGAAAATGACTTCATCCATGCGCGAACCGGTATCGACAAGCGCGGTCGCGATGATGGTCAGGGAGCCTCCCTCTTCGATGTTGCGCGCGGCACCAAAGAAACGCTTGGGCTTGTGCAACGCATTGGAATCAACGCCGCCGGAAAGGATCTTGCCCGACGGCGGAACCACGGTGTTGTAGGCGCGTGCAAGGCGCGTGATGGAATCGAGCAGAATCACCACATCGCGTTTGCACTCTGCCAGACGCTTGGCTTTTTCGATGACCATTTCGGCGACTTGAACGTGGCGGGCAGGCGGCTCATCGAACGTCGAGGAGATGACCTCGCCTTTGACCGTGCGCTGCATGTCGGTCACTTCTTCGGGCCGCTCGTCGATGAGGAGCACCATCAAATACACTTCGGGGTGGTTCGCCGTAATCGCATGCGCGATGTCTTGTAGAAGCACCGTTTTTCCGGCGCGCGGCGGCGACACAATCAAGCATCGCTGGCCCTTCCCAATCGGCGCGAGCATGTCCACGATGCGGGTCGAATGGTTGCGGCTGTCGTATTCGAGCCGAAGCCGCTTGTTTGGATACAGCGGCGTCAGGTTGTCGAACATGATTTTTTCGCCCTGGTGGTCGGGCGCATCGCCGTTGACGCGATCGACTTTGAGCAGTGCGAAATAGCGTTCGCTGTCTTTGGGGGGACGAATCTGACCTTCTACGGTGTCACCAGTCCGCAAACCAAAACGCCGAATTTGGGAGGGCGATACATAGATGTCGTCAGGGCCAGGAAGGTAGTTGTAATCAGGCGAACGGAGGAACCCGAATCCGTCGGGCAGTGTTTCAAGAACGCCGTCTCCGTAGACCTCGCCGCGATGTGATGAATGATGGCGAAGGATTTCAAAGATCAAGTCCTGGCGACGCATTCCAGAGACGTTTTCGATGTTGAGCCCCTGACCCATGTGGATCAGCTCGGACATCTTTTTGCGCTTCAGTTCGGTCAGGTTCATCTGTTTCGTTCCTTACGTTGGGTGGCAAGCGTAAAACGCGCGATAGAGACAAGGGCCAAGTGGGCTCTTGGCGACGCTGCGTTTGCTTTTCCGTGGGAGAGGGCTGGTACTTGTGTGTCTGTGTGGATGATGACGATAGATGCTGTTTGGGATGAAATGCTGCTTGCGGCAGCCAGAACACGGTATTCAAACCGGGTTTTTCTGTCAATCAGGTTGAAAACTCATACGCCGCCCGCGCGGTTTTGGTGGCAGAAAGCGAAGGATTGGGCTCGGTGCCCGGAACGCCATGTGGTGAAGGATGAAGTCGATCCCTTTCGCTGTTTCGCGCAAAGCAACGCGACGCCAGGTACACAAACGGTCCCAACGCCAAGACGATGGCACCCAACGAAAGCGCCGACAGACCCCACATACCAGGGTCATTCCTTCCCATCCAAAGAGAGGCTGCCAGAAGCAGTGTGGGCAGAAGCCCGAGGCCGATGACCGCAGGAAGACCTCCCGGAATGCGAAACGGTCGTGCCAAGTGGGGCTCTTTTATGCGGAGCATGATGAGAGAAGCAAATTCAATCACCATCAACGCGCCGTACAGCATCACATCGATTTGAATGAGCCGCTTGAAACCGAGTCCCAGACAGGCCGTGTAAAGGAGTGCGGAAAACAGAATGCTTCGCCGAGGCGCCCCCGTTTTCGCATCCTTTTTCCCAAGCCATTTTGGCAGCAGACCATCCTCTGCCATGGCCAGCGGCAAACGGGAATAGGTCGCGATCAACGCGTTGAACATGCCCAAACCGCACAGAGCGCCTCCCAAGGCAATCGCGATCGCCAAATAGGGGCCTCCCATGCGCCTGCCGACTTCGACCCAACCCCCAGTCTGCCATTCCTCTGCGCGCATTCCCGAGGTCACAGCGCAAAGAACCGGAAGCAAGTAACACCCGGCGATGAGCAGCACGGTCAAAAACATGGCACGCGGATACGTGCGCTGCGGATTCTCGACGCAAGATGCAACCGGAGACGCATTTTCCCATCCCATGTAGTTCCACAAACACAGCAGGAGGCCATTCAGCCACAACATCATGTTGTCGCCGTCGTGCGCGCGAAAATGAATGTGACTCGATATGCCATCCAAGAGGTTTGTTGGACCCAACCCCGACACCGCAAGCACCACCAACACCACAAAAGGGAGCAACAGCAACACGCCGATAAGTTGGCTGATCGTGCCGAGCATTTCGGCACCCCGCAGATTCCACATCACCGACAAACCGATCAAGACAAGCGCCGCCCACCAACCTGCTCCGCCGACATCCATTCCCATCAAAGATGGAAAAAGCTGCCCCAGGTATGTCACCACGAGCATCGGGTAGATTGCCATGTCGAACAGACTCATCGCCAAGGCCATCCACGCCGTTTGCACCCCCCAAAACGGTCCCAAGGCGCGCCGAGCCCACGAATAATATCCGCCTTCGGTGGGCAGCATCGCGGTCAATTCTCCGACGAGGAGTGTGATCGGCAAACTCCAAATCAGCGGAACCACCGCAAGCAAAATGAGGGCACGTCCAAAACCGTGTCCCGAAATGACTTCTTCCAAACCATACGGCCCTCCCGAAACCACAAAAAACGTGGTTGCGATGAGTGCTCGAAGACCCAGCTTTTGCTGGGATGGGGCAACCTGTGCGAGAGCCCCTGTCGAAACATTTTCCCTCGGGCCGCGCGCCACGCCGCGAGAGCGGGATGAGCGCCTGAGCCGAACACTTTTTCGTGCCGTGGCAAGCCTGGCCACCGAGGTCGTGTGTTTCATTCGTCGTTCCAAGCCGCAGTCTGTTACACCAACGGTGCCCATCGCAAGCAAGAATTTGACTTTTTTGACGGTGCTGCTTCGGCTGTGTCGTTGCGTCTGACGAAAAGGCAAGCGTCAGTACGGAACGCGAAGGCAGAGATCCTCAGCGTCATATTCGGGGACCTCTGTTACAGCACCCAATCGTTTCGCCAAAACAGGCACAGCCGCTGTTTGTCCAAGCAAAATGTGGGCTCGCAAGCGAAGAGCCTGGAAGATGGGAATGTCTCGTGCTGGGTGCCTCTCGAACACCCGATCGACCGCCAACAGAGGATCTATTTCTGCGTGAAGCGCCGCTTCGATTTCGAGCAGGTCAACCCGACAAGGAAAGCGTTCCTTTTCCGCAAGCAAACGACGGACTTCGGTGTTCATGTTCAGTCGGTGGCAAAGCCGAATCTGCTGCACCAGCACGTATTGTTCCGTTTGTTGCAAGTAAGCGATTCGGCGACATTTTTGGAGTGATCTCTGCAACGCCGATGCAGCCGCGTCGAGCATTTTTTTCGCATCTTCCAAACGAGCAAGTCGCAGATAGGAATCCGCCAAATCCGACAAACAACGGGGAAGTTCCACCTCGGTTTTGCATTCCCGCGCATTCTGTTCCCGCAACGCAAGCGCTTCCGTTTGCTGTCCCAAAAGGACTTTCGTTCGCGCCCATGTACCCCTTACGTGAATCCACGCCTCATCTGTCTGGCTCAAGTGAAGCGCCAGTGTTCGTTCCAGCAGTTCCTCTGCTTCATTCCCTTTCAGCAGATCGATTCGACGCACGGCTCGGTTCGCGAGGGCCAGCGCAACATCCTCTGGTTTTAGGGAATGCTGTTCGCACAGTTCCGAAAGTGCTGCACTGTGTTCGGTGGCTTCATCGGTGTTCCCTTGATGATTGGCCGCAGACAAAAGGATGGTTCGCAGTCGCATGTTGTCATCGGGAAGGAGCCGATCATCGGCTACGAGGTCTTTCGCCCGGCAAGCCGCCTCCTCCCAGTCACCCCGAGCAAAACGGCTTTGTATGTCTCTCACTCTGTCTTCCAAATCGAGCTTCCCCCAAAGTTCTCCCGATTCACAGACGCGCTGAATGTGATCGGCGAACAGCACACAGCTCGCATGGAAGTGTGAATCGAGATGGTTTTTGGAAGGTGCAAACAAAACGGCCAGTGGTCGGCTCTCCCGAACCAATTGTGATTTTTCTTTGACGAAATCCACTGCCAAAATTTGGCCGTCCGGGAGAACTTCCCCTGTAAACACGCGGTGTTCTGAAATTTCACGCCGCGTGATCGCAGAAACTGCCGCCACACCGACTGCAAGGCCAAGTGAGGCTCCGTCCAATGGAATCTCTGTTTCTTCCAAACACACACAAAAGAAGCCGGAATAGGAGGTCAAGTTTCTGGCTGCTTCGAGAGCGTGTCGAATCCCCTGTTCGGTCTTGTTTGAAAGGTGTAAGGGCAACACATCCTGTTGTTCGCAGCAAAAGACAGTCACACGGATGCAGCGCTCAAGGTTTTCTCCGACGGCGGGAAACTCTGCTTGACCCACAAAGGAGCGAATCGAACCCAGCCGATGACCGACTTTTTTTGCCCGTTCTTTTCTATGGGACGTTGCAGCGGCCCCCGATAGGCGGGAAACCACGAACGGAAGAAGACTCAACGCGTGGTGTTTGACTTGCAAGGATGGCAGGGGAGATCTGCTTTCCAAACAGTCAAGAAGGCGATCGAATGCACGTTCGGGACGCCCTCTTTGCACGTCCTGTCTTACGGAATGAAAAAGGGAAACGGAATCAGTCCACGAGGGAAAATCGGACATCGTGAGGGCCCACGCGCAAGAGGTATTCCCCCGTTTGAACCGGTGCCGTAAAGAGATTTTCAACAACTGTGGTTAGGGGAACGGATTCTCCATTGCAAAAAAGTTCTGGAATGGGGGGACATTCGCCTTCAGAACATTGCAAAAACAAGCGCAGGTCTCCGGCATCGTCTCTCCCCACACCGATCTCTCCAAACGTGTCTTTGCAAACGATTTCCAACGGCGATGGCATCGAAATGCCCGTCGCTGCCTGTAGGGAATGCGCCGTCTGTCTAGCCGCACCCAGAGAACAAGTATCCTTCAACCCCAGCGCCTTCCGTGCTCTGTGACACTGTGGCACGTATTCTGTGACCAAGCCTTGATCGAATCCGCAGCTTTCGATCGTGGACCACAGCGAACGCGCGGGGTCCCCCGTCGAAAAGCGTGAGCAGGATAAGACCTCTGTTGCGGTTGCGACAAGACTCTGAAATAACTCTGGGAAAGTACGAATGATCGCCGTTGCCTCATCTATCTGTGTTGTGTATCGGTCGGGTTCCCCCAAAAACGCACTTGCTGCGCAGGCTTCGTCAAGCTGCCAGACAATCTCCATGCGCTCCTCTTGTTCTGCACAGTCTGTCTCATCTGTGCATTCGCAGAGGGTTTGAACCAGCTCAGAGATCGCTTCTGGCCCCGGAAGTACATCTTCCGTGTTTTGGAGTTCACAGCGCCTCTGTGCTTGCAACAAGAGAGCTTGTTCGTTGGCGTCTTGCGAACCCTCTGCTCGATTGAGCCTGCGCAAAAGTTCTGCTACGACAGCGATGTCGCACACATCTATATCGGCGTGCAGGGCTTCGGAAAGTTGAGAGAAAAGCAACTCGCGACGATTCACGGTCATGTTTTACGCCTCTTTATTGGGAACCGTCGTTGGGACTGGTTCTGTCTGCTTCTTCTTTAACAAACGCGCGCGAGCTTCCCCTGCGGACAGCCGCTTGGACTGTGGCAAGTCGAAATTTCTCTGCTTTCTCCTCGCTGGCTGCTTCCCAGGCTTCCACCGAGAAGGGAAACCTTTTTTTCAATGCTGAGGTTGGAACGCATCGAAAAGAAGTGACAAGATATGTTGTCCCCCTACAAGCGGTTGTGATGGCCACGACCCCGGCTCTGCCCACATGAAACCGCTTGGTCGAGGAAAGGGGAAAGAACCTCATGGACTGTTCTGCGTCGTCGACAGCCTTTTGCGCACAGTACACCCATTCACTGTGGCTTTCCTTCATCGTCTGCAACGCTGCTGGATTGGTTATTCCTTCCGTCCAGGAGGCCAAATTGAGCGCATTTGCTCCTTGCAGCTTCTTCCATCGAGCATGCCAAACGGGAAAGCCGCCTCTGTGAATCTCAAAGTACTTCTCTGTCAAAGAAAAATAGTGTCTGAGGGTATGCGAGTTTCTTGTGTTCTCGCTACTCCGATCCACGAGGTTCATGGGTGCCTCCGCGCGATCAGTTGCTTGATGTCCTCAATGGCTCGAGCGAGCGTTTTCCGATAGTTCTCCTGCGAAGCCGGATTGTCGGAAGCGGGTCCGTACAGCACGCTGCGCTTCCGGCCCTCGTGTTCGGGGTCGCTTTCCCATGTTCGTATGCGCGAAAACACTTCTTGAAAAGATACGCTCAATTCCTGCGCGAACTCTTCGATCCAAGGATTTGGGGGGCGATTGCCAAGTTCCAACATCACAATCATGCGCCTGCGAATGACGAGCTTGGGAATCACCTCCAACACCTCTTTGCGCTGCGCAGACTCGAACAGAACAGACTCGGCGGATGGCGATGGTTGCGACAGAGCCTCTTGTTGGTCCTTCAGGGACGTCGTTGTTTTCTCTTGCGTTTTTTTTCGTCGGTGGGCATCGCACAGCGCGTGAAGCAAGACTTTGGCGCGATAGGCTACGGGGTTCTCTGATGCGGGAGGGGCCAGCGCGCGGGGACGCTTTGTTCCATCGGTGATCAGAAGATCGATCAACAGATCCGAGAGCGTCTCTTCCACTTCCGGGGAAGATAGGGGGGCCCGAAGAAACCGCGCAACACGACCGGCAAATTCACGCCTCAGAAGCGTGAACGCTCGGGCCAAAGCCGGCTTGTCCTGTTTGTAAAAGGAGCGAAACAGCAATTCTTGTACTTCGTCTTGGGAATTCATTGCGGCAGCCTTGCGCTCCTGTGCAGAATGCGCCCCTTTTCACCCACAAAAAACAGGCCGGTTTGTTCGTTTCCCCCAACCCGGAACCGTTCGCTGGCCGAGGCATCGGTTGGCATGGGAGACAACTCCTCTTTTTTCCAAACGCGTGTGCCGTGTTGGATGACATCGGTGCGCCAAAACCCAAAGAACCCCTGTCCAGACGCCACACCCAAAGGAGATTCAAGTTGCACATAGGACAGAAGGGGAGGGCTGTTTTCAGGGGCGAAACTTCGGTGTTTGATGTCCCATGTTTCATCTGGATTCTGTTTTGCAGTGATGGCGATCCCGTGGGATGTGGAACCCTGCCCCTCTGCACCAAGAAGGAGCAGCGACGTGTTCTTTTCGAGTGCTGTGACGTGAAAATAATCGTCGGTAGGTCTGAGTTCCTTGTGTCGCAAAGCGTGGGCCACCCATGCTGTGTCGTTCCGTTGGATTTCGATCAGCGTGCCTTGGCTGCCCACCGCAAAAACGCGTTCACCCAAAAGTGTCAGCGAACGCAAGTCCACAGTTTGTTGGATGGGGCGCAGGGGGTCCTTTGGCGAAACCGGAGTATTGGTTCCGTTTCGTAGGTGGTAATACAGCAGAGTCCCCTTTTCGCCCGAGATCAACACCTCGTCCTGCCCAACGGATAACAAGGACAGCAAAGTCGATTTCTGTGCTGCGTCGGGTGTCGTTACCGTTGGTGGCCCGAAATCGGCTTGTTCCGATGGCTGCGGCACAAACACGATGGTTCCCCCTGAACCCACGGCCAGAACCCCTTGATCGGGAATCCGAGTGACTGCGTGCAAATCAGCCCGCGTGTTGTTCGCAATCGGTGTCCAGGTGTTTCCGAGATCGTTTGTATGGAGCATTGTGCCGGCAGCGCCAACGACGACCACTTCCTTGTTCGAACCAGCCAGCACCGCGAACAGAGCATTGCCGGTTCCGCTCTCTTGTACCGAACATTTCGCTTCGTCCAAAACCGCCGATTTGGCCAAATCGGGGCCGGTTGGGCCGAAATCTCGGCTGGGCAAAGCAAAGTCCGGTCTTTTTTGACCGAAATCAGCGCCGTTTGAAGAAAAATCGGTTTTTTCGATGCCATCCGGCCCATCCGGGTTGGGTATCTCGTCAAGCCAACCTTGGACGAGTTTCGAGAAGGCATTTGTCGCAAAGCCGCGCGCAAGCAACACCACGGAAACAACCAGAGCGAGCCCTCCCAAAGCCCACGCAGACCACCTCCTTTTCTTGCGACGGATCGAGGGCAGAGCCCGACTTGGGCGTTTTCTCAGGTCCACATATTCCGAGTACCACGCAAGTACATCACACGTTTTGTCGAGCGTTCGTTCGGCTTCCTCCGGTGTGAACAACTCGTCATTTGGATGAGGTCCCTTGTTGCCGATCAGACGGACCTCACGCAAGGTCCGCTCTGTTTTTTGGGGGATCAGCTTGCAGATGTGCGCGTTGTCCAGCGGGTCTCCCTTTTGCGGGGGTGTCTCCTGGATTTGCGCGTACAGAGCCAGGATCACCCGTTCGGTACACATCCGACACTTGACCAGACAGGATTTGGGGTCTTTGTCGATGTGTGAAAACGCCAGGCGGAGGTCCTCGGCGAAATCTCGCAGTTCGTTGTGTTCTGCGAGCCCTTCCACTTTTTCCAAGAGCGTGGGGCGGTCGTGTTCGCTGGCCATGACTCCCACATTTCACGAGTTTTCGGTCGTGCGGTGCAACTCTTTTTGTGGAATTCAGGAGAAAGTTTGACAGCGTTCGGGAGGAAGGCCCGGAAGGGCCGGTGGGAGGCAGATCGAGTAGGTGGCTAGTCTTTGGTGTCCCCGTCGGAGCGTTTGAGGATGACGAACTCGACGCGGCGGTTGCGGGACCAGCAATCCTCGTTGTGTTCCATACACACCGGTTTGGTCTCTCCGTAACCGTGCGCTTGCAGCCGATTGCCGTCGATGCCTTTGTCGATGAGGTATGCCCGGACGGCCTTGGATCTCCGGTCGGTCAAATCCATGTTGTGCGCATCGTCGCCGCGTTCGTCTGCGTGGCCTTGGACCTCGATTTCCAGAATCTGTGGATTGCCTTTCATCGTCGCGGCAATCGCATCGAGAATCGGGTAGGAAATCGGCTTGATGATGTCCTTGTCGGTCTCGAAGTAGATCTTGTCGAGGATCTCGAGCTTGCCCTTGCGGACGATGACGCGACCCTTGTCGGGGCAACCGTCTTCATCTTGATAGCCGTTGAACGTCTCGGGCTCATTCGGGCACTGGTCGTCTTTGTCCAAAATGCCGTCTTTGTCGTTGTCTGGATCGGGACAGCCGTCCTGGTCGTCGAACCCGTCGCGATCTTCGGGGTCGTTCGGACACAGGTCGTCTTTGTCCAAAATGCCGTCTTTGTCGTTGTCTGGATCGGGGCATCCGTCTTCGTCCTCGAAGCCGTCTTTGTCCTCGGGATCGTCTGGGCATTTGTCCAGATTGTCGGGAATGCCGTCGCCATCGCGATCGAGCACTACGGAATCTGGGCAACCGTCCTCGTCCTCGAAGCCATTCTTGGTTTCGGGCTCGTTCGGGCACTTGTCGTCCACGTCCAAAATACCGTCGCGATCGTTGTCTGGATCGGGGCATCCGTCCTCGTCCTCAAAATCATCGAAGTCTTCGGGATCGTCTGGACACCTATCCACGTCGTCCTTGATTCCGTCGCCGTCGCGGTCGCCGATGTTGGGCTCGAAAATGAAGCCGATGAACGCGCGCCACAGCGGCCCACCTGTCATTTTCCCAGAGTCCGAGATGCCATACACACCACCGCCGGCACCTGCGACCAAAAACGATTTCTTTGCGAGGTAAAGCTTGAGTGCCCCCAACCCCTCGAGCGGATACGCTTTTTGGTTTCCGGTCACATCTGCATACCCATAAAACTCGCCGAGCAGCTCGAAGCGATTTTTCACGACCGCCAGCGACGCGCCAAGGCCGTAGGTCAGTTGTGTGCCGACGCTGCGCGAGAGGCCAGTGCCACACAGCCCGCTGTCAAATTGGGTTGCGGTGTTGTCTGCCGGAAAACAGAAGGTGTTTTGCGCTTCGTCGGTCACTTTGGGCCGCCCAAGGTCCGTCAATTGCCCGGACCCAAACCGAACGAGCGCACCAACGTTGATGGCGGTCCGCAACCGTCGCGATCGTCCCCACTCTTTGTCGAGCAGGATTTGAGGATGCAGCGTCACGTTGGGTTCTGCGATGAGGTATTTGTTGGCATCGCCGCCGCCCCATGCGTCCACCGGAAGGTAGACCGAAAGGAGTGCTCCCAAACCGACCGGATGCCGTGACGTATTCAGGAAACGTCCCTTGAAATGTACGGCGATGTCAGAGATGCCGGTTTTAGAAAATGTGAGGTCCGTGCGTGCCGCCCCCGAACCCGCGTAACCCTGACATTCCTGACCCGGCGGACACACTTGCCGCCCGCCCGTCATGATCGACAGCGGAAGACCGAGCGCAATCTCGAAATGTTTGAACAAGCCGAGCGCGAATTGCAGTTGCGCCGTCACAAGGTTGGAAACCTCGAACGTGCGACCATTGACCACTCCCGACGAATTCGGGAGCACTTCCATGAAAAGCGGCTTCCCAGCCCACGTTCCCACAAGACCCAGCGAAAAATCTTTGTGTCCAAGCACTTGCGACGCATTGAGCGTCACGTAGCCCTTGGAATCAATCGCGGGACGGAAGAGCTGCATGTTGTACGTGGGATTCACCAAGCCGTCTTGGGCCCGCGCGTTTTTTGCGAACCCACAGACGCTGAGCAAAAGCAAACACCCAAAGACACTGCCCAAAGCTTTGCGCTGCTGCGGTCTATTTCCTGATTGCATCGACTGCTTCCTATCCTTTTGTTGGGGTCGCGTGGTTTTGGGGTCGCGGGGCGGACCCTTCCGGGCGTTTCCCTACACGAGACGCCATAGGTGTAAATTGACTCGTCATGCAAAGTCAAACCCCATCCGTGCCCCTTTATCCTCGTGTGGCGCTGGGTCTATCAGGGTGGCCTCATCTGCCACAAACGGAGCCTGTTCGCCCGGAAGTTTCATGTTTGTCGTTTCTCTCGCAGTCTGCCACCGCGCTGCATGTCGTCGGTGTGCCGGAACCGAGTTTTTTGGACAGCTTGGCTGCGTTTTGCAAAGGCGAAAGCGCGCCCATTTCGGTTGTGGCGGTGGATGCACGGGTCGGTGCGGCGCGGCTTCGGAAAGAAAATGCACGCGCGGAATTGTGTTCGCTCGATCGCGAGGAGGCGCAAACGGCGGTCACGGTGGCGATGCAGGCGCTTCGGCTTGCCGACGAGCTTTCGGCTCGGTATGTGGTGTTGCGATTGGGACAGATTGCTGGACTTTCCCGTCTGTGGTTTGGTGTGCGAGCCCACTTTTTGCGTGGGGCGACGCGCGAGGATGAAGCACCGAATGACGAATTTTTGGCGGCTCGGGCGGCGCTGTGCGGGCCGCATCTCGACGGGGCGCGTCGATCACTCGACCGGTTGCTGAATCAAGCGGAGCGATCGGGCCAGACGCTGCTCATCGCGTTTCCCAAAAAACCGCTTGAAATGCCCTTTCCGCTCGAGCTGGCGTTGCTCCTCGAAGATTTTGCGGGTGCGCGTCTGGCCCCTTGCTTGGATGTGCCGGCGGCGCACTTGCTTTCGACGATGCGGCTTTTGTCGCTGGCGCTTTCCGTGCGGTCGTTTGCGTCAGGTCCTTTGCATGCGGTGGGCGATGCGTGTGGCGCGGTCGGCGCGCTTCCTCCGGGCACGGGCGAGGTGGATGTCGCGAGCATTTTGAATGCGTTGCCCAAAGACGCGGTGCGCTCGTTCGATCCGTGGCCGGGCCTGACGTTTCCCGAGGTTCGTGGAGCGTTGGGTTCGTTGAGGAGTGAATGGTGTGCGAGTTGCGCCGTCTGAGCGGCAAAAGAGCGACCACAGAAAGATCGGTGCGTCACTCTTTGGATCGGTCGCCGGGTTCGCTGGGATGGATGGGATGCGGTTCGGTGCGCGAAAACTCGAGCGGATCAGCGTTGGGAATGGGGTTTGGACGAGGGTTTTGGCTGTCCGGTTGGGTTTCCGGTTTCGCCTCCGCCATTTTGCGCCGCGACGGGGGCACTTTTCGCCACAAGCCTGCTTCTCCGAACGCTCGATACGCCCAGGGCAACAAGCGCACCAGCATCATCGCCAGCCCAAGCGACCACAGCAGCATCAGCAGTCTGTACGCAAAAAGCGGCAACGAGAGCACCCAAGCGCGCGGCAACGTCCCGTCGGCACGGTCGGCAAAAAAGCGCAAAACAGTATCCCTTCCGCCCTGGCTACCGTTGCCTACAATGGACATGTCCGGTGCCACTGTAAGACCAAGTCGCACTGCTTCCAGAAGACCTCGCATCGCCAGCAGCATCCACAACACCAGCGCGATTTGGCGCAAATCAAACAGCGCCCAGCTCTTGACATCCGCTTTGTGTTGCCGATAGCCGATCGCCAAAAACCATCCGAGCACGATCGCAAACGTCGAAAGCGGCAGAAGCAACAGCCCAAAACCCAGCAGCAGGTAGTGCTGTGTGCGCAAGGGCGTAAACGGCACGCGCGAAAGAACCAGTGACAGGACGATAAGCAAAAAAAGCTCTCCCCAAAACAACACCGCCGGGCCGAGTCTGGGACCACCGCACAAAAGCACCCACCGACCGTCGCCCAAATGCAAGTCGGTTTGCAGATTTACCGCCTGCGCGCCGAGTTCCAAGTCGGGCGTGCGATAGCGAAACGCGAAACCGCCCGGCTGCCGCCACTTGATGAAAAGCTGCTTGCTGCCGGGGGACAATTCCAAAAGCAGCTTTTGTCCGTCTTGCTGCACCGGATACTGCCGACCGCGTTCGGACACGCTTTCGACGGTCGCGCCCTCGGGCAGTTTCAACGTGTGTTGGCCGCCTTGGCTTGACCGCAGCCGCAAATCCAGCGTCGCATCCGTCGAGCGAATGCCAAGCCGCAACGCGAGCGACGCAGAATCGATCGTCAAACTGGCACCAGCTTTGGCCGCAGGCCGCGAAATGACCACACTCAGTTTTTCGCCCGGCCACGGCTGCCACACCGGTTCACGCGAGACTTCCGGGCGTTCGGGGCGCAGCGGCGGCGGTCCTTTCCATTCTGTGTGAAACATCGGACTCACTTGGAGTTTCCACGTCTCCGCAAGTTCGCTCTGCGTCGAAGCGACGAGTTGCAGCGCGTCTTGTTCCTGCAAACTCGAATGCCAAGACATCGTTGTTTCCGACGGAGGCATGTTCAAAAGCAGTTTCCGGTTTTGAACCCGCATCTCGGGCGTCGTCACTTGCTCGCCAGGCAGAAGGGGGATTTCCGTCACCACCGCGCTGCCTTTTGGCGTCAGACGTTCGATGGTTGTTTCGACTTCCCACTGCAAACCGATCAGGATTTTTCGCTCGACTCGCAGAAGCGGAGGCAACGTGCCCGGTTGAAGTTGCGCGGGGCCTTCTGTGCGGTTTTTTTCGACGCGCGACAGTTGCAAATTGCTGTCGGCGACGCCGTCCTCGTGAATGCCCGCCAAATCCCAGCCTTCGACCCGAGCCTCGACTCGCCACGGTTTGAGCGGCAATTCGATTTGCACCGCCTGCCGCGCAGGCAGCCGACCCTCCAACATCACTTGGTGGTTGCCGGCTGGCACCACCAGGTGAAGTCGCTCTCCTTCAAACAGAGACAAGGCTTGCGCCGGATTTCCGTCGAGCAACACCTGTTCGGGCAACCATTGGTTCACACTGCCTGGCAACGGAACCGCTGTTTGCGCTGCCGCGCTCACTTCCATTCGCAAGCGCAGCATTTTCGGTTGTGCATCGACAAACAGCCTCGAGCTGGACGCGCAATTGGGCGCACACGGAGGCTCCAAAAGCAGTTTCTCTTTCAATTGGTCGAGCAGTTCTTGGCTCGGCAATTCGGCACGCACGGACCCCGGACAAAGCAGCCCCAGGGCAAGCAGAAGGCCCAAACCCGTTTTGCGTGCTGGGAGATTTGGGACGCCCGGAACCCCTGGGAATCGGGGTAGGTCCACGCCGCACAACCTGAGCACAAGGAGTCCCAAAAGACCGATTTGCGCAAGCGCCAAGCACAAGTTCAGCCACGGTGGAATCAGCCACAAACTCAGCATTTGGTCTGGCGCGACTCGCCCGCTAAATGTCAGCGTGTGCCGATTCCAAGACCAACGCGGACGGCCCGGCCCTGTTTGCACCACGGCTTTCGGATCGAACTCGAACTGGACGTTGCGGGCGCGTTGCTGAACCCCAAGCTTTCCTCCCATTTTTCCGACCACATTTTGGCGATTCGGCAGCCCGAGGACAGACGCGCTCCCATCGAGATTCTCTACGAATTCATCCAGTTCTTCTTTGCGCTCTTTGTCTTGTTTGTAGGCCTTCCGTTTCAACTTTGTGTCTGTTTCTTTTGCGAAGCGAGTTGTGGTTTGCGCGAATTCTCCGTCGGCGTTGCCTCCTCCGCCCGCACCTGCACCCACAAGGCCCCCCAACATCTGACCATCGGCATCCTGTCCAAGCGCGGACGTTCTGCCGAACAAGTCGGCCATCTTTTGTTCTCTGTGCCTTGGTGCCGAGGGTTCGAGCCCTTCAAAAACCAGTTCTTGCGCGCCGGGCCGGGCCACCGCCGGATACAGGCCTTGCCGAAGTTGGTCTCGCGCAACGGCAAGCGACAGCAGCACCATTCCGATGCGCGACAGGGTTCGCAACACCTGGCTCGCGGTTCTTAACTTTCCGTCTGGCACCGTGCGGAAAATCGCCTCGAAAAACAGCACGACCAGCACGGCCACATGCGGTTGTTCCGTGACCGGCGCGAGGAGCAAAAGACCGCACAGCGTCAGCACCGCAAAGTGCTTTCCATACAAACGCCACATCGCCATCGCGGCCAAAAGAGACAGAAACAGTCCCATCAAGTGATATCGACTCAGCCACGTTTGCGGGATGTCATCTGCGCCGCTGCCGTGAAACAGAAGCCATCCCGGTGGCAAATGCAGCGTTCCTTTCACCTCGTGAAATTCCGTGTTCCAACTGGCCGCTGGAAAACTCGACCGAAACGGAAGCCGGCTGTCTGCGGACAGCGCGAGCAACCCTTCTCGCAATTCCACACCAGCTCGCCCGCTTTCTTTCCCGACGGTGACGAGCTGGTCCTTCCCATCCACGGACACATGCCCAAGTTCCGCGCCTTCGCCCATTTCCAGCCGCCACGAGCGCCTGAGTTTGCCCATCACTTTGTCCGTGACCGTGAAACCGCCGCCGTCAAAATCCAGAAAAATCTGCCGGTCCAGGGTCAGTTCGTCCATGGGTGGTTGGCTGTCTCCCACCCGTTGCACGACCAGTTGCACTTTCGCGCCCCCTTTCACCGCATAACTCGGGAATTTTCGCCAATCTTGCGGGAGCGTCGTTTGCTGCGGGTCGAGCGCCGGGACTCCCACGATGGTTGCCAAGCGCAGCGATGGTTTGGCCTCGAAAACCCAGGCTTCATCCGTCGGCCAGCGGCTCGACGGTTCGGGCCGCACGATATCTGTCACCGGCCCCGACTTTTTTGCGGTCAAGGTAAGGACGTGTGTTCCAGGCCGGGCCTGTACGCGCAACGTCCCGGTGCTTTCCAGCCGCGCCGGCAGCGGCCCGTCGATCGACATCGGTACAAATGCCTCGGGGAGCACGCGGTCAAAAGCCACTTCCCGTCGCTTGCCCGACACCCGGAGCTCGATGCGTGTGACCAATTGAATCGGCACATCGTCTTGAATTTTCCGATGCACCGTCAGGTCCAGCGCGTCTTCTTCCTGTTCGTCGTCGTCCTCTTTTTGCAAAAAGACTCGTCCATCCGAATCCCGGCTCGGATGCGGAACTTGGTTCCCTTTGACCAGCAACGTCAAAATCCCAAGTTCTTTCGGGGCTTCTAGCGATTCGGGAAGTTCGTCCCACTGAAAGTTGCCAAGGAGCGTGTGCGTACCTGGCGGCAGGTACACAACCGGGGCTGCATCGTCTCCCGTGTCTCCGTCTTCGGACAGCACCACAGCAGGAAAACCGTTGATCCGCACGTCCTGCGGCCAATGTTTCCCGCTCCCCGGCAGTTTCACGGCCATCCGTTTGAACGTCCGCACAGACATCGCAAAACCGCCGCCCCTGTCTCGCAATTCCAAGCGCAAACGGGACGGCCAAGCGCAAATCGGTTCTTGGTTTTCCTCGGAAAGGCCTTTCGGACACAGCGCGTCTTCCTGCTTTTCTAGCACCCACGGAATCCACGCGCGAAGCGGCTCCGGCACAGTTGGCGGAGTCCGTCCAGCCCACAACGCAGACAGGAGTGCCGCAGACCCCGCAGCATCTATCGTTGCTGTTTCATTCCCCGCACCGGCAGGTCTGGGTCCCACGGGCCGAGCGCGTGCCGAACCTACTCCGTCGCGTATCGAAACACCCAGACCTACCCAAACAGACAGAAGTCCACATGCCAAAAACATCCAAACACGCTGGAACATGCGCCCTCCAAGGTCATGCGCGGCCAAGAAAAAACACACCATCATATCGCGAAAACCATTTCTCCGGGTCGCGTGCTCCGCGGGCAAGGAATGGAGCAAAAAGGAGTTACAAGTTGTCGCGCGACTTCTTTTGGTGGCCTTGCGTTTCTGCTTTGTGATCTATTTGCGCGGTAGGCGTCCGTGGCCGCCGAAATCCAGTCGTGAACGTGTACTTTCAACTTTTTTTGCGCCGACACAGGCCAGACAAGAGCCTGCTGTTTTTCGTTTTGGGTCTTCTCTGTCTCGTGTTGTTGGTTGCCCCAACGGCTTCTGTGGCCAAGACGCCGACGCGAAACAGAGGCCGGGCCGAGACGGTGCGTTTTCGCGTCAGGCTGCAATCGCTGACTGGTCTTGCGCCCACGTTTGTTTCCGAAGTTTCCGAGGGCGTTTTGTCGAAAAAACTGGCCGCGTTTGTGCCCCTGGACGTGGAAATCGGAACGAGGTTGTCCGGGCCGCTTTCCGTGTCAGCCGGAGCACTCGTGTTTCTTGCGCCGTTTTCGTCGAATCTGTGTGATGGAGGGGTTCCTTATCGGCCTCATGCGGCGGCAGGTTTGTTCGGCATTCGGCTCGATCTCAACAACAACAGAGACGGTTCGTGGTGGTCTCCGTTTGTGGCGTTGCGGATGGGTGTGGGTACACAAACCACAGCGGGCGATTTCTGCTCTGTGCGCGTCCAGATTCAGCCGATGTTTTCCCCTCGAATCGGGGCCGACTTGTGGATGGGAAAAGCTGCCGCGACGTTTGCGATTGGGTACGACTTGGTTCCGACCGGTTCGATCGTGACAGTGCAGGCCGGGTTGACTCTGCGTGTGAATTAGGAAACGAAACAAGAGCCCTCTGCGCGGCTCAGGGGTGGGAATCGCGAGCGTCTTTTTCGTACTCTTCCAGATAGCGGCGCTTCATTTCGCTGTCCCATTCCTCGACGGAAAAATCGCTGGACGAATAGACCCGCGTCTTGTGAACGGGACCCTCGAGTGCCGGCATGTGGAGCCTGTCTGGGGCTTGATCTTCCAAGAGCAAAAAGCCCTCGACATCGCGCAGGAACAGCGGAAACAGAGGCCGTTCATCGTGAACGAGCTTTCCAAACAGAAGAAGGGGCACAGATCGCTCACCCGCTGCCAGTTCTCCGTTCCATTCCAGGTACGCGACCTGCTTTCCTTGGGAGTCGTCCACGCGACCTAGGACGAAGTAACGCCCAGGCCGCACGACTTGCATGGGCACCGACAGCAAAAGCGAACCCTGTTCCATGTTTTCGCGCACAGGAGGAACAAAACGGGCAGGAGCAGTCGGTGTGTACACGAGATCAAAGAACGCCGGGGCTCGTTGCTCACCAAGCGCAAGCTGCACCTCGACGCGCACAGGTCCGTGATAGCGTGCCATCCCGAGTTCCGACGGTTGCAACATCGCCGTGTAGGTTCCATCTGAAGCACGCTCGTCTCCCTGTTGTCCCGTGTCCAGAAACGGCAAAGGCACAGGAGTCAGCGGGCTATCGGAAGGGGGTGCGGGAAGGGCATTGGATTTCTCGACGCGGCAGGGCAAAACTTTGCCCAGACTGTCCTCGCAACGGAGCCATAGCTTCGCCGCTTCCTTTTCGACCAGCTCGCGCCGGTCTTGGCCGAGCTGCACTCGGATTTCGTCGTTCGGCTGGCCGTTCCACAGCAGCGCGCTGGACCGGACGACCGGCAAAAACGGCGTCATCTGGTCGGGGTGCTCCTTTGCGGGACGACTCGACGGAGGATACCGAGCGAACAGCCGATAGCGCGCAAGCCGCTCGACCGCTTCCTGTTGGCGGTCTTTTCGATCGCGTTCGAGTTCGTCCTCCGCAAAAGGCAGGGCAGGTGGGACAACGGCGGACAAACGCCCACTTGGAACAGCCAAGGCGGGCGCGGTTTCGGGGGACACGGGCAAGCTCGGGGGAGGCGGCGCGATCTGCTCCTTCTCGCGCGTGAAAAACCACGCAGCGACAAGAAACAGGCCGAAAACCGCCGATGCGATGAGTGTCCGGGAACGCGCACCCGGTCCATTGTGCGCGGCGGGTCGGGTCACAGCGCGTAGTTCACCACATCCGATCGCACGGGTCCGATGATGCCGCCCCACGCGCCGCCGCCCGAGTGTTTGTAGGTTTCACCGTCGTCGCGCAACTGGAGCGAGTGATAACTCCATTTCGCCGCGCCGCCCTCACACGCCGCCGTGCCCAAATTCAAATCATTGGAATACCAATCCGAGGGATTCCCGAACGAAGCCCCCGTAGAACCGGACACGCCGCCTGTCGTGTGGTACGCGACCGCTTCGTCGTCCTGTCCCGGCAAAATCCCAGAATAGAGCGTCCCCGAGGCACCCGCGTAGTTGTAGAACCAGATTCCATAGGTCGTGTTGTGGTTGTACTTGGCGCGGGCCGTGGTCGTTACGAGGTCTTGAACGAGTTTCTCAGAAGAGGCCCAAGAACCCGCGTCCGCAAGCTCGCTGCCGCCGCTGCCGCCGGAAGCGACGCGCACCCATTTGATGTTCCAGCCGGTTTGGGTTTTTCCGTCGCTGTTTGCGCACTGACCCGCAGAATTGGGCGAAGGCGTTTTCTTGTAGCGTGCGGAGCCTCCGTACATCGACAGCGCGTAGCCGATTTGGTAGTCGCCAGCACTGTGGACCGCGATGTAGCACCAGTTCGTCCCGGTGCAGAAACAATCCAGCGCGTCGCGCACGCGGTAGTTTTGTGCGCTCACGTAGTCTGTTCCGGTCCAATTGACGGCCTTTTTGTTGACGCCAGCCGAGACCGTGGCCGACCCCCAATACGAGAAATCGGCGTAATTGCCGGGTTTCGTGGTCGCCGGAGAATTGCGACCGTGAATCCACAGCGTGTAGTTGGTCGCCCGTGCCGACCCTGGAAAAAACGACAACAGGGACAAGAGCGCAAACAGGCCAACGGACAAAAACGACAGGTTGGTTCGAGAGGGGAAACACCGCTTCATGGGGAAACTCCTTCGTTGGGGGTTTGGGCAGAAGATCTGCCCACAGCGAAGCGCGAAACGTACTGCGCAAAGCCGCAAGAAAAAAGACCTTTGCTGCGACTTGTGGCGAACAGTCCTACAGACACTGCTTTGGGCTGTGTGTTGGGCGTGCTTTTTAGGCGGGTTTGGCGGTTTTTTTGTTCGGGGTGCCGTGAAATTGGTTCATCGCGTGGGTCAGGCCGTTTTGAAGCACGTCCGAGACCGCATCCGCGAGGGTGTCCAAAAACGCCGGAAGTTCGGCCACTTCGGGTTTCGCAAAAGGACCCAGAACGTGGCGCACCACGCGTTCGTCTTTGGCGTCGCCTCCTCCGTTTGGGCGACCGACGCCGCCCCGAACGCGGACGAACTCAGCCCCGATGAGGCCGGTGATCGACCGCAGCCCGTTGTGTCCCCCGTGCCCGCCGCCTTGTTTGAGCTTGATCTGCCCAAATTCCAAATCGATGTCGTCGTGAATGACCATGACCTGCGCCGGCGTGAGATCAAAAAACGTCATTGCACGCTGAACCGGCCCCCCCGACAGGTTCATGTACGTCATTGGTTTTTGAAGAAGGATTTTTTGGTCCAGGGCTTCAAGCTGCGCAAACTCGCTGTTCCATTTGTTGCGGAACTCGCTTTTTCCGTGGCCCCACCGGCTGGCCAGGCGGTCGCACACCATGAAACCGATGTTGTGCCGCGATTGTTGGTACTCGGGGCCCGGATTGCCCAGGCCCACGACCAGCCACGTCACTACTTCTTACCACCTGCCGCTGGTTTGGCTGGGGCTTTGTCTCCGCCCGCTTTGGCTGCTGCCGGAGCCGCAGTTTTGGCTGCCGCAGTTTTGGCCCCCGCTTTGTCTCCCGCCGGTTTCGCTTCGCCAGCCGCTGCTGCTGCTGCTGCATCCGGGGTCGCCGCCGCTTCCGCAGCCTTCTCGCTCTTCGGTGCGGTGACGACACACACCGTTGTGTTGGCCGCCAGCGCAATGGTGACGCCTTCGGGCAACTTCACATCTGAAGCATGGATTGCCTGCCCGATGTTGAGCGACGACACGTCGATCTCGATCTTCGCCGGAATCGACCCAGGAAGGCTGCTGATCGGAAGTGTTCGATACACCTGATGCAGCGTGCCTCCTGCTGCGATACCCGGCGATTTCCCCGTCACCGCCACCGGAATTGTCGCGCGCACCGTTTTTTTCACATCCACGCGCAGAAGATCCGCGTGGAGCAAGTGCCCTCGAAGAACATGCTTTTGCGTGTCTTTGAGCATCACGGGAATCGTGCCCGTTTGGCCCTCGACCGTCAGCATGAGCAACGTATTGCGCCCCTTCACCGGGTCGAGAGATTTTTGCAGATCATGGGGCGAGAGTTGCAGCGCGAGCGGGGCTTGACTGCCGCCGTAACAGACCGCTGGGATCGAGCCTTTTTGTCTCAGTTTTGTGTTGTTTTCTTTGCCCGTCTGAGGACGCAACTGCGCTGTGATTGTGCCGACTGTTGAGACTTCCGTGGATGCCATGACGTGAGTTCCTTTTTGGTTGATTCCAGAGCGACGACCAACGGGCCGAACGCTCCCGCTCGCTCGGCCCACGCCGAGGAGCAGCCCCGCAAAGGCGCGGGGGGGTCAATGTTCGCTGTTCGGTAACGCTTGACGATGTCAAGCTCACATTCAGATCCAGGAGAATCGGCCACAATTTCGCACCCTTGTCAAGGTCAAGCCCGCCTCCAGGCAGCGCGCAATCCAGATCCCACATCGCGGCCCCCGAACCCATCCGCATCCACCATCCACCATCCACCATCCACCGCACAGTGCCCCAAAGGCGTTGGCGCGAAACGGAAGCGACAGCAGAGCAAAACCCAGCAGTCAGACAGTCGCGCTGCGGCATCTGTTATGATCGGCGGCTAGCCAACAACTCGCTGGCGCAGTGCAAAGGTCTGGATAAGACGATGCTTACGGGTTTGACAGTCGGTTTTGATTGCCCGCCTGGGCTGCTCAGCTTGGTCGGAAATGATCAAAACCAAGAGATGGTGCGTCTGGTGCCGCAGGGCGAAGTGGATGCCTGCTTGCTCGTGAGTCGGCGACCTCTGTTCGCGCACACCGGTCAATTGCTTCAATCCGAGCAGCTTCTCGACGAGGTTTTGGGTAGCCAACCTCAATTTCGTGTGGTTCGGCGATCTCCGGCGGAGCAGGTTCAGTCGTCTGCGGGCCGGATGCACCTTTTGCGCGTCGTCGGGTGGCACGGCGAACCGAAAATTGCGCTTGGTCAGCTCGTCGCGCTGTTTTCTCCCAGCAATCCCGCCCTGCCGCCCTGTGCTGCCGTCGCCATTTTTCTTTGGTACACCGAAAAAGCGGGCCGAAAATATGCGCCGCAAGCCATGGCACTGTTTCGCAGTCTGCGCATCCTTCCGCTTTCTCAACAGAGTTGGCCCCCGTCGGAAGTTCTCCTCCCCCAGACGTAGTTTCGCTTTCGTTTCCCAGGCCACAAGACGGCGGTGAAACGCAAAACGCCGCGCTGCCAAAAACCCCAGGTCAAATCGGTGCCGAAAAAGCGAGCCATTTCGATGGTTTTCCCGTCCCTCTTGCCAACCCTTGCTACGTCGGTGAAAAGTATGAAGTGCCACTATGCACTTTGTATCTTCCAGGTGGCTTACGAAAAAAACATCCAACGAGGAGGAATCCATGTCCAGCCATCACACCGAGAGCCGTCCCCGCACTCCCATCTTCCGTTCCGTCCGCAAAATCGTGGATGCTGTCGAAGATGTCGTCGATAGCGTGGTTGATCGAGGCGAAGACCTCGAGCGAGACACGCGCAAATTGGTCCAGAATTTGGTGAAAGACCGAGACGACCGCAGTGATCGAAAAGGCCACAAAGAAGACGACGCGCGGACTTCTTCGAGCGACGACGACGATGGTGATCGCCACCACAAACCGGAAAAGCGAAGCAGCCGCGATCGCGACTAACGGTTTCTGATGCACACACCGCGCTTCCTCCATCGGGGTCACCAGGTCGTCAAATCCCTGGGCAGCTTTCTGGTCCCAGCGCTTCTTGGCAGCGCGTTTTCACCAGGCGAGGACACGGAACACACCCACACGGCCAACGCGAACCTGCTGCGCGATCGGCTTGAGGGGCTGGGACCTGTGTTTGTCAAACTGGGTCAACTGTTGTCCACGCGACCTGATCTGTTGTCATCCACGTACACAGATGCACTGAGGGGTTTGCAGTCGCGTGTGTCTCCGATGGAGGAGAGTGCGGTTGTGCGGTCTCTGTCTTTGTATGAAAAACGCCTTGGAAAAAATCCGTTTACATACATGGACAAAACACCCATCGCTGCGGCCTCCCTTGCGCAAGTCCATCGTGCAAAGTTGCAAGATGGCACTTGGGTAGCGGTCAAAATTCGACGAGAAGGAGTGGTGCGAACGGTCGAGGAAGATTTGAAACTCCTCAAGTACACCTCGAACATTCTGCAACGGTTGATTCCCGAAGGAGAGCGACAAATCTATGACCTGCCCGGAACGGTCGAGGAACTTTCCATTTCCCTTCGCGACGAATTGGATTTGAGGAACGAAGCAGAGAACCTTCTCCTGTTTGGAAGGAACCTAACAGAGTGGAAACCCCTGTTGTCAGTTCCCTACGTGTATGAAGACCTCTGTACGGATTCTGTTTTGGTGATGGAACTGATTTCCGGGCAACCGCTGACCTCACACAAAACGACGGATTTGGACTCCGTTCACAGAAGGCGGCTTGCCACGGCTCTTGCACATGCCTATTTCAAAATGTTCTTTGTCGATGGCGTATTTCATGCCGATCCACACCCCGGAAATGTTCTGCTGACCGACGATGGAAACCTTGTCCTCTTGGATTTCGGAATGATTGGCAGAATCGAGCGTCAGGTGTCGGACAACTTGGTGCGTGTTCTCTTGAATTTTCAACTTCGGGACAGTCATGGCGTGGCGCACGCCTTTTTGGACATCGGAAAGCCAACGAGCACGGCGGATGAAATCGGTTGGATCATGGAGGTCCGCAGACTGCTCCCGCGTTATCACGGAATGCGTTTGGAAAGACTGAATGTGGGCACACTCCTGATTGACCTGTTAAGGAGTGCGGCGAGATGCGGAATTCAGGCACCCCCGATCGTGGCTCTTTTATGCAAAAGCCTTGCGAACATGGATGGATCCGCACGGCTTGTTGATCCAGATATTTCGGTACTTGCTGTGTTTCGGGATTTTTTGCCGAGCATTCTTTTGGATCATGCACAACGCCGTGCCTCACCAGAGGAAGCCGCAAAAGTCGCGCTGGATCTGTCCATGGGGGGATCACGGATTCCGTTTCAGGTGGCGACCATTTTGGAAAAGGCAGCGACGGGTAGACTGCGATTTGTTGTGGACCCGCTGGGGAATGCGGAGCTTGCAAAACAACTTGGGGGAATCGGAAACAAGGTGCTTCTGGCACAACTTGTGGGGGCACTTCTGTCCAAAAAAAAGTGAGCAGATGTGGGATAGGAGTGGGTCTCTGTTTCCCCCAGACTAGTTTCGCAGCGAGATGACAGGTGCGGGAATTCGTCCACCGAGCGACACAAAACCATCTGGCACAAACGGCGACACAGGCATGACGATGGCTTGGCCGAGTAGACCCCCAAACTCGACCGTTTCACCGGGCCCCCTGTTGGGAACGGGGATGATGCGGACGGCGGTCGTTTTGTTGTTGAAGGTACCGATGGAGATCTCGTCGGCGATGATGGCTGAAATCGTCGAAGGTGGCGTGTTCCCGGGCACGGCAACCATGTCGAGCCCAACAGAACACACCGCAGTCATCGCCTCGAGTTTGTCGAGAGAGAGCGCGCCTACTTTTACCGCTGACACCATGTCGTGATCTTCAGAAACGGGAATGAAGGCCCCGGACAGTCCTCCGACGCTGCTGGATGCCATGGCACCGCCCTTTTTCACGGCGTCGGTGAGGAGCGCCAGCGCAGCGGTGGTGCCGTGACAGCCGGTTCGCGGAAGACCCAAGATTTCCAGAATTTCGGCAACGCTGTCTCCCCTTGCGGGCGTCGGAGCAAGTGAAAGGTCCACAATGCCGAAACGGACACGCTCTCCGAGGCCGCGTGCGACCTGCTGCCCCAGGAGTTCGCCTGCCCGCGTGACTTTGAAGGCCATGCGTTTGATGGTCTCTGCGACGTCGGTCAGGTTGACTTTGCGGCCCGATTCTCGGAGACGGCGCAGGGCAGACAGCACGACGCCGGGTCCGCTGACGCCGACGTTGAGGGTCAAGTCGCCCTCGCCGATGCCGTGGTTGGCCCCGGCGACAAAGGGATTGTCCTCGGGCATGTTGGCAAACGTCACGAGCTTGGCACAGCCGATGCCGCCTCGATCGGCGGTCGCCTGAGCGAGCACCGAAATCACATGCCCCATCGTCGCGATGGCGTCCATGTTGATGCCAGCGCGAGTGGTCGCGACATTTACGGAACTGCACACTCGGGCGGTTGTGGCCAGGGCCTCGGGGATGGAATCGAGCAGGACGGCGTCGCCTTGGGTGATGCCTTTTTCGACAAGCGCGGAAAAGCCAGCGATGTAGTCGATGCCTAGTTCCTCTGCTGCGCGGTCGAGGGTTTGCGCAATCGGCACGTAGCTGGATGCACCCGTGGGTTCACCGACGAGCGCGATGGGTGTGACGGCGATGCGTTTGTTGACGATCGGCACGCCGTAGGCGGCGCTGACCTCGTTTGCAACGGAAACGAGGCGTTTTGCGCTGTGAACAATGTGGTCATAGGTGCGGCGGCACGTTCCGGCCAGATCCGATGTCGCACAACCGCGCAGACTGATTCCAAGGGTAACGGTGCGGATGTCCAGGTGCTCGGTTTCGATCATGCGCAGAATGGCGCGCGTTTCCTCGAGGTCGAAAATCATCGGCTCTCCATCGAATCAGACGCGGTGCAGCGATCGCACCAAATCCTCGTGCATGAGCGTGATGTAAATTCCCATCGAGTCAGCCAGGCGTGACAGCGCGCTTTTGAGTTCCTCGAAACCGACGTGCATGTCCGCGATATCGACGATGATGAGCATCGTGAAGCAGTCTCCGACGAGTGTTTGCGAAATATCGAGGATGTCGCCACCCAACTCGGCGAGCAGTGTGGTCAGTTTCGCGACAACGCCTTTTTGATTGCGTCCCGTCGAGGTGAGAATGGCGCGGCGTCGTGCCTTTTGAAGGTCCGACATCGCGACAGGGGCCGCGTGTGGGGCGATCCCGGCGGGCGTCTTGTGTACGGCCTGGCGCGGATTCAGGGCAGACAATACTTCGCTAGCGACGCGCGACACGATCGCTTCATCGTGTGTTCCAAGCTGAAGCAGAACTTGCTCTGCGACGCGGGCCGCGATGGAAACTGTTTCCTCGTGCGATGCGGGAGTGCCGACGGCAACCCGAATGTGACGCGCCTTTGCACGTTCTTGCGCGAGCGGAGTCAGTTCAGCATCGGGCTCGATGAGCAGATCGCCGCCGTCGGGAACTTGAGCGACCTCAGCGTGTGTAACGATCCGTGCCATGTGTTCCGCTAGGCGGCCTTGGCTGCGGCTTTGAGCAACGCGGCTTTGTCGGTTTTTTCCCAGGAAAACGACGCTTCGCTGCGACCAAAATGTCCGTAGGCTGCCGTCGCGCGGTAAATGGGTCGGAGCAAATCGAGTTCACGGATGAGCGCGGCGGGACGGCAATCAAAGTTCTGCCGAACCAATTTTTCCAGGGCCTCGTCGGACACGGTTCCCGTGCCAAACGTGGTGACGTGGATGCTGACGGGAGCCGCGACCCCGATCGCATAGGCGACCTGGACTTCGCAACGGTTGGCAAGGCCGGCAGCGACGATATTTTTTGCAATGTAACGTGCGTAGTAGCAAGCCGATCGGTCTACTTTGCTCGGGTCTTTGCCCGAAAAAGCACCGCCGCCGTGCCGACCCCATCCACCGTACGTATCGACGATGATTTTGCGACCGGTGAGCCCGGAATCGCCCATCGGTCCACCGACGACAAAACGCCCGGTTGGATTGATGAGGAAGCGGGTGTTTTTGTCAAAAAGCTGTTTCGGAATTTCCTTGCGGATGACTTCCTCGATGATGGCTTCGCTGAGCGTCTTGTGGGACACGTCGGGCGCATGCTGGCTGGACACAACAACAGTCTCGACGGCAACCGGGCGGTGGTTTTGATAGCGCACCGAAACCTGAGATTTTCCGTCGGGGCGAAGGAAGGGCAAAAGGCCGCTTTTTCGCGCTGTCGAAAGGCGGTGAGACAGCCTGTGTGCCAAACAAATGGGCATCGGCATGAGCTCTTCGGTGTCGTCGCAAGCAAAACCGAACATCATTCCCTGATCGCCCGCGCCTTGCTCCTCGGGATTGAAGACGCCGTGACCATCTACACCGAGGGCGATGTCGGGGGACTGTTGCTCGATGGCCGTCATGATGCCGCAGGTTTTGTAGTCGAAACCCATGTCGGAATCGGTATATCCGATGTCTTTCACGGTGCTGCGCACAATCGAAGGGAAATCCAAAATCGCCTTGGTTGTGATTTCGCCTGCGACCATCACAAAGCCGGTTTTGGTGAGCGTCTCGCAGGCAACCCGCGAATGGCGGTCTTGTGCGAGGCATGCGTCAAGTACCGCGTCGGAAACCTGATCGCACAATTTGTCGGGGTGACCCTCGGTTACGGACTCCGAGGTGAAGATGAAGCTGGACATGGACTCTCCTGACTCTCTCGTCGAATAATAAGCGCCGTTTTTGTGCCGAAAGGAGGTCAAAAGTCAACGTAAATAAAACCCCGATCTTCCGTTCCCGCGAATTGCAGAAGCAGAAGAACGGCCAACGCCAAAATCAATCCGAGCCCGAGATCGAAAAAGAGTTTGGGGAAGAGTTTGGGGAAGAGTGTGGGTCCAAACGGCTTGGTTGCGTGTTTGGTGGCTGTGGGGGACGAGAAATCCATGAGGCAAGCTATTCGATGGGAAGAAACTTGACCGACACGATTTCGTATTCGCGGTTGCCTCGAGGTGTCTTGATGCGGACGGTTTCTCCGACGCGATGACTAATGAGGCCGCGCGCGACGGGCGACGTGTAGCTCATCTTGCCCGCTTTGATGTCGCCTTCGTGCTCTCCGACGATCGCGAACGTTTGACGCTCGCCAGAATCTGTGTCCTCGATGGCCACGGTCGCCCCGAAAACCACTTTGTCACCGCACAGCGAAGTCGGGTCCACAACATCCGCGAGGGCGACGAGTTCTTCGAGCTTGGAAATCCGGCCCTCGTTGTGCGATTGAGCTTCTTTTGCCGCGCTGTATTCGGCGTTTTCCGAGAGATCTCCGTGGGCACGAGCCTCTTCAATCGCTTGAACGATGCGAGGGCGCTCGACCTCCTTGCGTTGCTTCAGCTCGTCGCGAAGCGAAACAAGCCCTTTCCGAGTCATTGGGTACTTATCAGCCATGAGAAGCCGAGCATGCCTTTTGTCGCACAGCCGATGCAAGCGGCAAAAAACGCGGGAAAGAGTCGGACTGAAGCCGAAGCCGAAGCTAAGATGCCGGGCGAATGTTGTCTCGGTTTTCGCACAAGAAGGTGACGCTGCTCTTTTCCGTCGTGGTTGTGCTGTGCGTCACGTTTGCGCTGCATCGCGAGGTCCTGTGGGGTAGGGCGATCTACCACATGGACGACGCGGCGGATAATTACTACCCGGCGCGGGTGGCCTTTCGTCGAGCACTTTCCGAAGGGACGCTGCCGTCTTGGGAAAACGGTGCGATGTCAGGCTGGCCGCTTTTGGCGGACCCGTACTACGGCTACTTTTACCCGCTCAACGTTGTGTTCTATCTGGGCCGTCGCGCGGGCGAGCCGACCGCTGGGCCGGAAAGCGGTGTTCCATCGGGGCTGGGCTATTCGGCGGCGCTGCATATGGCGTTGGCGGGGCTTGGGATGTTGTGGCTTTTGCGCCGCAGAGTGTCGTGGCCAGCAGCGCTGTTTGGGGCGCTTTCTTTCGCGCTGTCGAGTTTTTTGGTGGTCCGAATCCGGCACATCATTTTTGTGCAAGCCATGGCGTGGCTGCCGTGGCTGCTGTGGGCGGTTGAGCATCATTTGCAGACGAAAATGCGACGGTCGTTGGCTGCGGTTGCGCTGTTTGCTGGCCTCCTTTTGTTGACCGGCGCGCATTCTCTTCTGCATTTTCTGCTGTTTCCGGTCGCGGTCTACGTCGTCGGTCGAGTGGCGTCGTTTGCCTGGGCTGAACATTCGGATGCGCGCTCCTGTTGGAAACAGGGGTTGCACTCTGTTGGTTTGCTTGGTGTGTCGGGGTTTGTGGGTGTTTTGGTTGGTGCGGTGGCCATGCTTCCGACTCTTTTTCAGATGCCACTGACGGGAAGGGCGCTCGGAACGGAGTACCACTTTGCCTCGACGTATGCGTGGCCGCATTTCAACTATTGGCGGACGCTGCTTTTTCCAGATTGGTTTGGCAAAGGAGAATGGAGGGGCGATGCGTGGACGGGAAGCTGGAATCACTGGGAAATTGCCGGTTATTACCAAGGCGTTGTGGCCCTGCTTTTGGCGCTGCCGGGCGGACTGTGGGGCTTTTTCCACACCGTTGCATCGGACGGAAGGGAGCAACCGATTCGGCCCAAGCCGGTCTACGCTTTGGAAACACCCTTGCTGTTGATTTTGTGTTTTTTTGCGGTGTCGATCGCGCTCGGGGACAAGAGTTTTTCTCATCCGTTTCTGTTTCGACATTTTCCGCTGTACGCGGCGCTGCGTTGTCCAGCGCGGGCGCTGTCGATTTTGGTGTTTGCTGTGCCGTTTTTGGGTGCGTTTGGGGCCGAGTGGCTTTTGGCCGGCGAACGAGGGAAAAAATGGGGTCCGATCTCCATCGGTTTGATCGTCGGAGGGGTTTGCTTTGCTGTCGGCGTTTTTTATCGGAATCAGTGGATCGTTGCAGCATCCCGACTGCCGATCGCGCAACAGTTGGTTTTGACAGCCAAGGCGCATGCGGCCCTTGGGATGGCTGGATTGCTCGGTGTGACGGTCTGGAGGTTTGCGGGCACCATGCGTGGAACGCTGCCGCTGCTGGTGCTTTCGGCGCTGACGGTGTTCGATGAGTTCCGCATTGCCCGAGGGTATTTGCATCCTCAACCGATGGATTACGCCCATGGAACAGAGCGTTTTTCTGCGCTCCATTGGTTGGTTGAAAACCAGACGCGCATCGACACTCAACACTCGTCGCGGCCTGCCGAGCCACTTTTCGATCGTTTCGTCTCAGACCCACGAGGACCGTTTCGACTGCTGGCCGTTGGAGAAACGATCGGGCGTCCGAGTGCGGGCGGTTATGGGTCGATCCAAATTTGGCGTTATTCGCACTTGCTCTACATTGTGCGACATGGGCATCCATATCCTCATCGCCGTCTGAAGGATGATTTGGCAGCGGCGATGGTGTGGCGTTTGGACTCGCCACTGGTGGACATGTTGAATGTGCGTTTTGCGATCGCGGCGTCGTCGCCTGGACCCGGCTGGGTCGAGCGATTTCGCCCTGCGCCTCAATCGGTACCTAGTGCCCGATACGAGGCGGCTTGGGACGCTGCGCTGGCGGTGTTTGAAAACCAGAACGTCATGCCGCGCGCGTTCGTTGCGTATCAGGCGGAGTTTGCTGCGTCGCAGGACGAAGAGGCCCGATTGGTTGCTCGGGCGGATTTTCAGCCGCATCGACAAGTGGTCGTCGGGCTTCCTTCCGGGAAAGCACCCACATCACCGCTCTTCCCCGTCGTGGAGAATCGGGGAAGAGCTCATACGCAGGTCCAGTTTGTGTCGTACGGTCGTCATCGGGTTGTGATCGAGGCTGACGCTGCCGCAGCAGGCATGTTGGTTTTGGCGGATGCCTTCCATCCGGGTTGGGAAGTGACCCTGGATGGACATCCTGGGACGCTGTGGCCGATCAATCTGGCGTTGCGTGGCGTGGCGCTCGAAAAAGGTCACCATTGCATCGAGATGCGATACCGCGATCGAGGCTTGCAATTGGGTGTGTTCCTGTCGCTGTGTGGCGTGATTTCCGTCGTCGCGCTGTTCCTGTGTGGTGTAAAGCAAGATCGCAAGATGGTTCGGATATAATGGCCAGAGCCGAGGAGTCGTCGTGGCACGGATATTCATCTCTCAGAAGCGCGTGCAGAAGTGGACCGAGGAGGGCTTGGTTCACATTGAGGGCAACTTGATGACGCTGACGGAAGTGGGCCGGTTGTTTCGTTTGACCGAAGCCTTCTACGTCGAGCGCGCGGTATCCGAGGGCGGGGATTTGCAAAAAATCAAAGGCAAGGTCAAAACGCGCAACCAAATTGCACAACTCGGGGGCGAGGTATTTTTGAACTCGCTCGTGATTGGCGAGGCTGCGTACGAGGGGGACCCTGGTTTTGTGGGAGAGCCGCTCCTCAAACAGGCAAAAGCTGCTGCATCGAAGCCCGATGGTGTTCCGGCGCGCAATCTGTCAACCGTTCCCACCGGCAAAGTTCTACCGAAAAATCTCGTCTGACCTTCGAGCGCAGGTTCGTTTCCCGGACGACTGCGGTCAAACCCCACCGGGCATCTCGCGGGTTGCGTCCTCACTTTCTCAATCGCCGTGGCGACTACCACGGCTTGGCTCGGTCGTTGTGGCGACGGCCACGGCTCGGTCGGGCGTTCCGGGCGCGCTCGCGATCTGCTCCGCTGGGATTTGCCCTCGCCGCGTCCAGGAAGTGACCAGGTCGTACTCGCTGAACCGAGTCCTTTTCAACAAAAGGCATAAAAAAAGGCCGACTTCCCAGTTGGGAAGCCGACCCTTTTCGGAAAACCGTGCTTCGAGGCGTTACTTCCTCTTGGCCGCCGGTTTCTTGGCGGGAGCCGCCGGAGCTGCGGGTTTCTTGGCGGGAGCCGCCGGAGCTGCGGGTTTCTTGGCGGGAGCCGCCGGAGCCGCGGGTTTCTTGGCGGGAGCCGCCGGAGCCGCAGGTTTCTTGGCGGGAGCCGCTTTCTTCGGGGCAGCCTTCTTCACAACAGGCTTTTTGTCGGCTTTGGTCTTCTTGCGTTTTTGACCGCCGACCGCTCGCTTCGCGCGGGACACGTCGCCGTGCGAATCAAGGAAGTACAGATAGCCTTCCTCGCGGTTGAAGCTGCCGTTGGCAACCTTCTCCGCCTTGCCTGCTGGCGAGGCCTGGCCGGCCCGCTTCATCGGGGTCTTCCAGACTTCAGTGCCCCGCAGGAAGTACAGATATCCGTTTTCGCGTTTGATGTTCAGTTTCGCAACTTTCTCGGCCATTACTTTCCTCCATCTCTCGAGGGGTTGATTTGAATTGACACTATGTGAGGCTCGACGAGGCTGTCAATTCGTTTTGTGCAGAATGATTCACTTTTTTTCCTCGAGCCTGTTTGGGGCAGGTTTTTCGCGCGGGGTCGAGCGGCTGGATTGAGGGCCAAAAATCGTCAGGAATGGCTGAAATTCTCTCGGAATCGGCAAATTGGCGGATTTTCAGCAGTTTATGCATCGTTTTCTTCAGCGCATGCGCACGCAGATCACCTGTTCCGCGCTTGCATGGCTAAGTGTTTGTCCGTCGAATCCTCCGGCGCGGTACCACATCGAGAAGCCGCAGAAGTGCAAAAGCGCCTCGAGTTCGGCAGGAAAGTAGAGCCGCTGGGTCAAAACCACCGTGCGCGGCTCACTTCGATGAGCCCATTCCACGGAAAAATCGGGATCGTAGTAAATGCGGATGACCATGATTTGGTGCGCCGGGTCGTATAGGTGGTTCGTGCTGTAGACGAGCGGTTCTCGAGTGATCGGATGCCGAAAGCGAGTGCGCGACCATCGTTTCCGAGGGTCTTTCGTGAGCCATTCGAGATCTGGGTTGGATACGTCGAAAGCGAACAGACCGTCGGGATGCAGAATGTTCCGAATCCCGTCGAAAAACCGAGTGAAATCTTCTCGGTCGTATAGATGGAGCAAACCGTTGAAGGGACAGACGATCAAAAAAAATGGCTCCGGCGGGGCAATGGGCAGCACACGAAAATCCGCTTGCACAAGCGAGATGCGAGACGACAAACGGGAACCATAGTGGGCCATGCGTTCTCGACACCGTGCAAGCATGTGTGCCGAACGATCAATTCCGATCACGTGGTGGCCGTCCCGAGCGAGTGGGAACAGCAGCCGACCCGTTCCACAGGCGAGTTCGAGGATGGACTGATTCCTTTCGGGAAGCATGTCTTTGGCGAGCCTGCGGTACCACGCGATGTCGTGGCGTCTGCGACGGTAATCGTGATCGTACAGCGCTGCATCAAGATAGAGCTGAGTCGAGCCACGGCTGAGGTGATCGGTCAGGGGGTTTTCATCGGTCGGGTCGGACAATGTGGTCATGCACGACTTGTACTCCGGTTGCATCGTCGTAAGAGAGGGAAACTTGACGAGCCGAAAAAGCCTGGTCATCGTCGGCGGGTGCGGATACTTGGACTGGACGTGGGGAGCAAGACCATTGGCGTTGCATGGACCGATGAACTGGGCCTGTGTGCGCACGCGAAGATGACGATTTCTCGTCGAGGGACCAAAAAGGATACCGAGCAGATCGTGGCCTTGTGCCGGGAGCACCACATTTCGCAAGTGGTTGTGGGTTTGCCAGTCGATTGTGACGGGGAAGAAGGTCGTCGTGCGCAGCGTGTTCGCGTGCTTGGGAACGCGCTGGGTGGGGCGGGCTTGTCGATTCAGTATCAAGACGAAAGCTTTTCAACGGTTGAGGCCGAAACGGTGCTTTTGTCTGCTGACTTGTCTCGAGCGAAACGCAAAAAAGTCGTGGATCGACTGGCTGCGGCGGTGATTTTGCAAGCGTGGCTTGATATGCAAAAGCCTGCGCAAATCGAGGAGGATTCGCTGTGAGTGGGCTTTCCAAAGCTGCCCGACGACGTCTGGCGGCGCTTGTCGTCTTTTTGACAGTCGGTGGCGCAGCTTCTTTCGTCGGATATTACGTGTGGCAAGCCTATCGCTATCCCGATCGACCTGGGCCCGTTTCGGGACCGAGTGAGGTTCGTATCGTGATCGTCAAAGGCATGAGCCTTTCTGACATTTCACGGTTGCTGGCTGAAAAAGAACTGATCCACCACGCCGAGTGGTTTCGTTTTTATGCGAGTGAGCGTGGTGTAGCGTCGAAAGTTCGAGCGGGAGCTTATTCGCTCTCGTCGCGGATGTCGCCACGGCAAATTCTGGACGTGCTTCTATCGGGCGCTCGTGAACCAGAGGTTCCGGTGACGATTCCCGAGGGAAAACACATGCTCGAAGTCGCACACCTTTTGGAAGAAGCGGGCATTTGCAGGGCTGCCGAGGCAGAGCGCCTGATGCGCGATCCGAATTACGCGCTCTCTCTCGGGCTGAGCGGTGGCTCGCTGGAAGGATATCTATACCCAGACACGTATCGGTTTCCGCCAGGAGTGCCTTGTTCGCGGGTGTTGCCGACGCTGGTGAAGCGTTCACAAAAAGTCCTGGGAGAACTCAAATCGCAGTATTTCGAGGGGCTGCGCATTCTGAACAGACAGTACAAATTTGGCGATCGCGAGATTGTGCTGATGGCAAGTCTGGTCGAGAAAGAAACGGCACGACCCGAGGAACGACCTCGAATTGCGGGGGTTTTTCTGAACCGTCTGAGGCTGCCGACGTTCAAGCCGCATCGTTTGGAAACCGATCCGACGATCGTTTATGGATGCACGGTTCCCGTCGAAAAAAGCGCGGCATGCAAACAATTTCAGGGCCGCATTCGGCGCATCCATTTGCAGGATACGGACAACGCCTACAACACCTACACACACGAGGGTTTGCCGCCCGGTCCCATTTGCAATCCGGGACGAGCGGCTCTTTCGGCAGTGCTCGCGCCGGACGTGACTCCGTATCTTTACTTCGTCTCGAAGAACGACGGCACGCATCAGTTTTCCGTGACATTCGAGGAGCATCAGGCTGCGGTGAACAAATATCAGCGCGGCGCTCACTAGCCTCGGGAACGGGGCGATTGCAAAGAAATGCAAAGGGGTCGTTGCGGAAGAAATGGACGCTCCTAGATTTGAGCTATGCCGAACGCGCAAAAGTCCCAGGGGGCAAGTGGATCGCTGTTGCATCGCTGTCGGGGCGCTGTCCAAACCCTTTCAGCGCGGCTTTTTCCATCGGAATCGCTTGGGAGTGTGGCGCTTCGTGATTACCGGATTTTGGGGGCATTGGTGGGCTTGGTGGGTGTCGTTGCGCTGCTGGCGGTTCCCGCGTTGCCGTGGTGGATGACGCCGCTTGGGGGTTTGGTTGGCGGGATCTACTACATGGTGTTTTCCCGTCGAGAACGGAACCGTGTGAAGTTGCTTTCACAGCCGTTTCCGGCGCACTTTCGCACGACACTTTTCGAGCGAGTCCCGCTATATGCCCAACTCACCGACGAAGAACGACATCGCTTTGAAGGAGAGATTGCGGTGTTTTTGGGGGAACATCGGATTTACGCCTTGGGTGGGCTCGACGGAGACGATACGGCGCTGGTTCGTTTGACCGATGAACACAGGGTTCTCATCGCTGCGAGTGCCGCGATTTTGTTGCTTGGGCGACCCGATTGGCGGTTGCCGACGGAGCGAGACATTGTGGTCTATCCGACTTCTTTCGAGGAAGAAACCTACTCGATGGAAGGCCATGCCCATACTCTCGGGATGGTTCATGCGCAGGGGCCGATCCTGTTTGCGCTCGACGCGCTGGAGCGAAGTTTCCCGCGACGACTAGGTCTGCTTTTGCCTGGTCTTTTGACGTCTTCACCGACGTGGCCGTCGTCGCACGTCGGGTTGCATGAGTTTGCGCATGTGCTGGATTTTCTTGGACAGCAAGGACGCTCGACCGGCGTGCCAGTTTCGCTGCCAGTGGACATTCAACACGAGTGGCATCGGCAACTTTCGGTAGAACGAGAACGCTTGCTATCTGGAAATTCGGTTCTCAATCCATACGGTTTGAAAAACGAAGCGGAATTGTTCGCTGTTTCGGTTGAAAGCTTCTTCCAAGACGCCGAGCGTTTGAGCAGATATCATCCCGATCTATATCGCTTGTTGGCTGACTTCTTTAATCAAGATCCGGCACTTCGTATGCAATCTCACGCAATCCAAACAGTCGGATTTCTACCTTGGTTTAGCCTGGGAATGCCGACTCGGTATACAGCGTAATACAAAGAAATACCCAGAATTACCAAAAAATACACCGATATGTGGATATAAATTCGGTGTGTATGAAAGGCTCTTTCACCGTGACCAGCGGAAAGAAATCACCGAAATAGAGCCTGACTCGCCTACCTGTTTTCTTCTGATGCCGACGGGAAAAAGCCATTCATAAACGATGTCGCCCGAAGTGGTTCAATGTCGCATAAAAAACTTTCCTCGACTGCGTTTGGGGTTTGTTCTTGCGAAATTGTAGTCTGGTTTTCGACGTATACGGGAATCCGTGAACCTTGTCTTTTTGAACTCGCAGGCTGTAAAATCGTGCGGTCCAAAAAGATACCTACGCAAAAGGCTCATACCCATGACTGATATCGTGCATGCACTCGCGGCATTGGATAGCGATCCAACACAGGCTCAGGCAAAAGAGAAAGTGAGCGCGCAGGCAAAGGCCGCAGCGCAGTTGTCGAGTGAAACAGCATCACAAGCCAAGACTGCACTTCGGGATGCTCAAAAGCGCTATCGGGAACGCGGCGACGCGGATCAGTGGCTGTTTTTGTGCGAGGTTCTGTTGTCGTCGGGGCTCGTGACGCTGGCGAGTGAAAAGGCGGACTTGTTGGTCGAACAGGGGCGGGTGTTGTGCGACGAGCTTCTATCGGAAAGTCGCGCCGAAGCCGCCTATCAAGCGGCACTCGCGGCGGACCAGGAAAACGAGGCGGCTCAGGATGCGATCGAGCAGCTTCAGGCGGTGAGAGGCAACTGGCAAAAAGTCGTCGGAAAGTGGCTGGAAGAGGCCAAGCGTTCGACGGAACGACAACTGACGACGGATTTGTACACGAGGATTGGCGAATACCACGCCAAATACAGTGCGCAGACGGGCGAGGCAGAGGGTTTTTGGCAAAAGGCACTGTCGGTTGAGCCTCGGAATCGTCGGGCATCGCTTCAACTCGAACGACACTATCGGGCTTTGGAAAAATGGTCCGAGCTGGTCAAAACGCTGGAACAGCGGGCCGAGAATGCAGCGACGAAAGAAGACCGCGTTCTGGCGCTTTTGAGTTTGGCGGATTTGTATGGCAGGCAGCTTAAGAACAGCGACGCCGCCGTCGAAGCGCACAAGAAGGCACTGCTGATTGATCCGGCGAATGGGCGGGCCCTGGCGGCGCTGGTTTCGCTGTATACGCAGCGAGAGGATTTTGGCGCGCTCATCAAGCTGTACGAACAAGCACTGAAAGTTCGTCAACGGACCGAAAGCGAATTGCCGACGGTGCTTGAAATTGGCCGACTGTACTTTCAAAAGCTCAAGAATTTCGAGCAGGCGCACGAGTACTACCAGCGAGTCAGAAAAGTCGATCCGGCGCACGGGGAAATGCTGGATTTCTATCGCTCGTACTACGGAGGAAAAGGCGCAGGGAAACCTACAGCGGACGACAGTGGGAAGCTGCTCCAGGTGTTGATTCAGGCGCAGAAGGTCGAAAACGACGCGGGTCGCAGGCTTGGGCTGGGCGTCGAAATGGCGCAGGTGGCGGAGAATGCGCCGGGCGGCCTGGACAAGGCGATCGACATTTGGAAGTCGGTTCTGAAACTGCAAGCGGGCCACGCGGAAGCAACGGCGGCACTCAAGCGGTTGTATGCGCGGACGGAAAAATGGAACGCGCTGCTGGAAATGCTGAAAGAACAGGCGGAGGCGCTGTCGAAAGACGATCCAGCCCAGCTTGAGCAACGAATCGAGCGGTTGCTAGAAGTCGTGGCGATCTATCGCGACCGACTGAAGCTCGACGCGATGGTGATCAGCACGTATGGCTCGATTTTGCAGCTCAAGCCCGATCATGTCGGGGCGCTGGACGCGCTGGCGCAAAAGTACGAGTCGATGTCGCGTTGGAATGACCTGATCGGCGTGTTGCAACGAAAAGCGGATCTGCTGGCGAAGTCGCCCGAGGCTCGGGTGGAGCAGGCTCGTCTGTTGAAGCGCGTGGCGCAGCTTTGGATCGAGAAATTCTCGAATCACAACCAAGCGGTCAAACCGCTGGAAGATTTGTACGCGATCGATCCCGACGACCAAGAGACGGTGGTCAGGCTCCGTGACATCTACAACAAACGGCGTTCTTGGCGGGCGCTGTTGGATTTGGAGCGACGACAACTTGACGTTCTGGAAGCACACCCGGAACGGATGGCGAACGCCGAGGCGTGGCTGCGGGAACGGCGGACGCGGCTGACGGAACTTGCGAAACTGGCGCAGGATCGTTTGGGGGACAACGTCGAGGCCATCGGAATCTGGAACCGGCTTCTCGAGATCGACGAAGCGGACGACGGTGCGCTGACGGCACTTTCGGCGCTGTATGAAAAAGAAAAGCGTTTTGCGGCGCTCATCGAGGTGCTGCTGAGGCAAAAGGCGAAAAGCAAAGATTCAAAGGCGCAAGTGGCGCTTTTGGAACGCATTGGTGCTTTGCTCGCCGAGAAACTTCAAGCGGCAGCACCAGCGGTCGAAGTGTATCGAGAAATCGTCAGGCTTCAGCCAACGCACCAAAAGGCGATGCGAACGCTGCGTGAGCTGTACGGGCAGGCGGGGCAGTACGACGAGCTGGAGAAACTGTACGGGCAGCAAGCACAGTGGGACGAGCTGTATGAGGTGCTGTTGGCGCTGGCGGAGCGGGCTGAACAGACTCCGACGAGAATTGAGTTGTATTTGAGGGCGGCGCGAGTCGCAAAAACGAACTTGTCGAGCCAAGACAAGGCGCAAAAAGCGTTCGAGCGAGTGCTTGTCGTTGAGGCGACGCATTTGCAAGCAGCGACGGCGCTTCTGCCGATTTATCAGGCTCAAGAAAAGTGGCCTCGGTTGCTATCGATGCACGAGGTGCTGCTTGGACATGCGCACGAGACGGCTGAAAAAATCGAACTCATGCACAAAATTGCGGAAATTGCCGAGCACAAACTCTCGGCAAAACCGCTGGCGTTTGCGTGGTTGGCGAAGGCGTACTCATTGCGCGAAACGGAGTCGCTGGACAGCAAACCGCGTGTGCAACTTGAAGGAGATCTGCGACGGCTGGCGGGTGAGGCGGACACTTGGAACGAGCTGGTTGCGATTTATGCACGGCAAGTGGCGACTCTCGAGGACGGGCCGCACAAATTGGCTCGTTTGCGCCTATTGGGTCAGTGGACGCACCAAAAATTGCACCGGCTAGACGAGGCACGAGCCTATTGGGAGCAAGTGCTCAGCAAGGTTGCGTTGGACGAGGAGGCACTGTCTTCCCTCGAGCAGATTTTCCAAACGCAGGAAAAGTATCCAGAACTGTTGAGCATCTATCGCAAGCGCGTCGAGAACCAAAGCGATCCGCTCAAGCGAATCGACGTGCTGTTCCGAATGGCGAGCGTCGAGGAAAACAAGCTCAACGATCGGGGCGCGGCTGCGGCGACGTACCGGCGGATTTTGGCTGAACCGACGACGATGACCTCGATGCCGACGACGATGCGGGCGCTGAGGGCACTTGAGAAGATTTACACCCAGTCCGGCGATTCCGAGTCACTGACAGAGGTGTTGGAAGCTCAGCTTCAGCAGATTGCGCATTCAGCGACGAGAAAAGAGCGGTCAGAACGCGATATCGAAACGCAAATCATGTTGAGTTTTCAGCTTGGCGAACTGTACGAACTACAGCTTTTCAAGCCGGAAAAGGCCTTGGAACGGTATCGGCAGGTGTTGCAACTGACAGCCGGTCATCGACCGACGCTGGTTGCATTGGAGCGTTTCTTGGTGCCATCGAACCCGGTGCGTGTGGAAGTGGCTCGGTTGTTGGTTCCGGCTTACGAGCGCGCCGACGATTTGAAAAAACTGGCCTTTGCGCTGGAAATTGTGCTGTCAGCGACGGTGGATGCGGTTGAGGAATTGGAGCTTCTCCGTCGTTTGACGGGGCTTGTGCGACGGCTTGGGGACATGGCGGCAGCCTACAAGTTTGCGTCGCGGTTGTTCGAGCGTGTGCCCTACGACGCGGAAAACCGTCTGGAACTCATCGAGCTGGGCGAAACACTCGAGCGGCAGGAGCAGGTCGCGACGCTGCTCGAGGATGCTGAACATGCAGCTCGACGGGCAGGCGACGCGCAGCTTGCACGCGATTTGGCCTGGGATTTGGGTCAGATTTTCGGCGAGCAGCTTCACGAAATGGAAAAAGCGGAAGCTGCGTACATTCGAGTTCTTGACAGCGACGAGGCACACGAAAAGGCAGCGCGAGCACTCGAGGAAATTTATCGCTCGGGTGAGCGATTCCGTGAATTGCGACGACTGCTGGAAAGACGCAAAGACCTTGCTGTCGAGCCTGATGATCGAAAGGACTTGCTGTTCCAAATCTGCGATCTCGACGAGGGAGTTTTGGAAGACGAGGAAGCAGCGTCGCGCGATTACACCGAGATTTTGGAACTCGATCCGTCGAATACGCGAGCCTTCAAAGCGTTGGAACGTCTGCATACGACGGCTGAACGGTGGCGGGATTTGGACGAGCTTTTGGCTCGCGCGGTGCCGCATGTTCATCAGGTGGCAGATCGAGCGCACTTGCGTTTCCGTCGGGGCGAACTTCATGCGCTCCGTTTGGATGATGCAGACGGGGCGTGCGATTTGCTCGAGGAAGCTCTTTCGGAACAGCCCAAACACAAAGGAGCGAGGCAGGCTCTGGAAGCACTGATGGACAATGCCGGTCTCAGACAGCGGATTGCCCGAACGCTGGAACCGTTGTTTGAACAGGATCACGATTATGCACGGCTCGTCGCTGTTCTGTCGGTGCAGCGTGAAGCACTTCCGATGGAGCGAAGCCCTGAGGCGGCAGCTCTCTTGTCAAGGATCGCGCACATCACCGAGGAAAAACTGGGCAGGGCAGACGGCGCACTTTCGGCTTATCGAGAAGCACTGCGTCTGGACCCAGCGGACCCGCAGCATCGAAGCAATGTCGAGCGAGTGGCAACGTCCCTTGGTCGATACGAAGATTTGGCAGGTGCCTGGGAGGAGGCATTCGTCGCGACGGATGCCGACAACTTGGCGCTGCGCGGCGAATTGCTGCGACGGGCTGCCGAGCTGTATGACCACAAATTGAACGACGCTGAGCGCGCCAGAGATGCGTGGAAGCGGCTTCTGGATTTGGACCCGACCTCGCTGGATACGGCGAGGCCGGCGGCGATTGCCCTGTCGCGGCTTTATCAGCAAGCCGAAAAATGGCGCGAATTGATCGAAGTTCTGCGTCGGCAGGCGGATTGGGCGCAAGGCGAGGAACGCAAATCCTTGCTGTTCCGAATCGGCGAAATTCAACAGAGCATATTGACCGACACGGACGCAGCTATCGCTACCTATCGTGAAATTCTGGACATCGACGCACAGGAAGTTCAGGCGCTCGATGCGCTGGAGTCTCTGCACGTCGCCAAAGAGCAGTGGACTGATCTCAACGGGATTCTTCGTCGTCGCGTTGATTTGGCGCAGGACAGTCAAACGCGACGCGATTTGTTGTGGCGGATCGCGGAAGTGATCGAGGTGAAACTTTGCGATCGCGACGAGGCCATTACTGCGTATGGCGTGATTTTGAGTGAGCGGGCCGATGACATTCCGACGATCGATGCGCTGGCGCGGCTGTATGAATCGGCGGAGCAACATTCCAACTTGCTCGAAATGCTCGAGAGACGATTGCCTCTGACGAGCCACGTTCCGGATCGCGTGACTTTGCGGTTGAAGATGGCTGCGCTGTTGGAAGGGGCGCTTCGTCGCACAGATGCCGCGCTTGATGCCTATCGCGAGGTGCTTTTGGAGGAGCCGCACAATGCTGTGGCGCGAGAGGGCCTCGAGAGAATGCTCGACGACGACAGCCTGCGTTTGCGGGCGGCAGAGGTGCTGGAGCCGATTTACACGTTGCGCGGCGACACACGTTCGCTCGAAAAAATCAGCGAATTGTTCGCGACGTACTTGGTGGATGTTCACGAGAGAATCGCCCGACTCAAAAAAGTGGCCGAGCTGCGGGTCGCTCTCGCTGAGCCCAAGGGTGCGCTCGATGCGTTGGCGCGGGCGGTGCGATTGGCCGTCGCGGAAACAGAGCTTTCCGACCTGCTGGACTTGGTGGAAAACCACGTCGAGAAATACAAAGCGCAGCGCGACCTCATCGATCTTTTCCGAGAGGTTTGTGACCAAATCCTGGATTCGCGGGTGCAAGAACGGGTGTTGCTGCAAATCGCCAAGGTGGCTTACGAGCTTTCCGAACGCGATGTGGCTCGCGACTATTACCGACGGGTGCTCGACGCTGTGAATGACCACTTGGTGGCGCTGGAGGCTCTCGAGAGAATTTACGCGGAAGGCCGCGAGTTGGATTCGCTGCTGGAGATTTACTCTCGACGGGCGACGTTGGCGCAACAGGAAGACCGGCGGGACGACGGGCAGAGACGACAGTATTTGATTTTGGCCGCCGACTTGTGTGAGAGGGAATTGGGGCGCACCGACGAGGCAATTTTGCTTCTCGAGCAGGTCTTGCAGCTTTTCCCGTCAGACGCAGAATCGACCAATTCTCTCGAGAGGCTCTACAAAAACAGCTTGCGGTGGGCGGACTTGGCGGACCTGATGGAGCGCCGTCTGAAGTACGCGAGTGCTGACTCGGAAATCGTGGACATTCGGTACAGGCTCGGTGTGATTTTCGAGGAAGAACTGCAAAGTCCCGAAAGAGCGGTCGAGAATTACCGTCTGGCGCTGACGGTGGATAGCGAGCACGAGCCGTCCATCAGCGCCCTGGAGCGTTTCTTGGGCGACGCAGACCAGCGCGTAACGGCGGCGTGGGTGTTGAAGCCGATCTACGAACGACGGGGCGCGTGGGCGAGTTTGATTCGCACGCACGAAATTCATCTTTTTGCCGCTGACGACAACGAAAAGCGGATCGAGTTTACGAAGGCCATCGCGTCGCTGTACGAAGAGAAAGTCACGGACTTGGCGCAATCGTTCGCTTGGTATGGAAAGGTGTTCGTGCTTCAGCCGAACGATGCTTGGACTCGAGAGCAGCTTGCGAGACAGGCGGAGCAGCTCTCGTCGTGGAAAGGTCTTTCGGAGCTGTATCAGCACTTCCTGGATGAGCAGAGCAGCGATAGTGATCCGGCGACGCTCGATGTGCTGCGGACGACGGCGGAAATCTACGACAAACGTCTTTCCGAGGTCAGCCGTGCGCAAGAGTGCTATCGGCGGCTGCTCGTCGTGAACAACGAAGACATGGAAGCTTTCGGACCGCTCGAGTCGATGCTGCAACGGGCGGAACGCTGGAATGACCTGTATTCGGTGTATCGGGACGCGATCCGCGAAACGCTGAATCAGGAACGCAAGAAGGCGCTGTTGTTCTGCGTGTCGTCGCTTCAAGAAGAACGCCTGAACGATCCGACGGCAGCGGTGGATACGTTCCGTGAAATCCTGGATCTGGACAGCGAGGACGAACAGGCCACTTTGGCGCTCGACCGTTTGTACGTTTCACTCGAGCGGCATCAGGATTTGGCGGAGTTGCTGATTCGTCGAATCGAACGTGCCGAGCGAGGGGGTAGCGCCGAGATCGAAAAGTGGTGCCAACTGAAACTGCGGCTTGCGGGCCTTTACGAGACGAAACTGGAAGATTTGGCGAAAGCCATTGATTCGCATGAAGAAGTGCTCGGCAAAAATGATCAGTCGCAAGAGGCGTTGTCGGCTCTCGAAAGATTGCTCGGCGAGCTTCCGACGCGAGAAGCGTTGCGATATCGTCTGTCGCGCATCTTGGACCCGATTTACAGACGGGTGGATGCGTGGCGGAAGTTGGCGGATTTGCTGGAAGTTCAACTTCTGTTCGTCGATGACAAATTGCGCCGCGTCGAGATCTTGCGCGAAATTGCGACCATTGAAGAAACTCGGGCGCAAAATCCTCGTGCGGCATTCCAGGCGTTGTCGCGTGCTTGGACCGAGGAAGCAGCCGAGGGTGAAGGACGGGAACGTCCTCTGTTCGAGGATCTCTGCCGTCTAGCAGGCCTGATCACAGGTTTTGGCGAACTCGTCGGAATTTTGGAAAAAGCTGCGGAAGGCTCATACGACCTGGAACTGTCGGCGAGGGTGTTCGCGCGGATTGCAAAAATCTACGACGAACAGCTTGCTGACCGAGCAGCAGCGATAGAGGCTTGGCGCAGAGTGACGAGCGTTCACGACGAGGACGACGTAGCGTGGCAAAACCTGGAACGGTTGCTGGGCGCAGAGGAACGTTCGAGTGAACTTGTGTCGGTACTGGACAAGCGTTTCACGTTGGTGAGCGATGCCGCCGAGCAAAAGAGGCTGCTGTATCGAGCCGCCGATTTGTATGAAAAAACGCTCGGTGCACCGGAAAAAGCGATTGCGAGCTGGCGGCAAGTGCTGTCGCTGGATGACCATGACGGCCACGCGCTCGTCGCGCTTGCGAGACTGTATGACGCGCGGGAGGCCTGGCGCGATTTGACGTGGGTGTTCGGCCAACAAATCGAGCAAGCTGAATCGGAGACGACTCGACGGACGCTGCGGTTTGCGGTGGCTCGGGTTTACGAAGAAAAACTGGGCGATTCGTTCGAGGCCATCGGCGCGTACAAAAATGCGCTCGAGAGCAACTCGCGCGATGTAGAGGCACTGTCGGCGCTTGCGAGGCTGTACGAAAAAGAGAATCAGTGGGCGGACCACTTGGACATTTTGGACAAGCTGTCGGCGCTGAAAGACGGGGAGCACAATGTAAGCGAACGTGTGACGCTGTGGTTGCAAGCAGCTCGTGTGACGGAAGAAAAAACGCAGGATGCAGATGCGGCCATTCGTCGGTACGAACAAATTCTGACGTTTGAGCCACAAGCCGAACGCGAAGTCGCCGATTGGATGAACGCGGCGCAGGCCGAACTGTCAGTGGCCGTGAACAAGGACCGGCTGCAAGTGATTCAGGTGCAGGGTGAGGCGAGAGTTGCACTCGAACGACTTTTGCAATCGGCGGACACGCGGGCGGCTGCGGCGGCAGTTCTGGAGCCGCTGTATCGGAAGCAGCAGGAGTGGCGGCCTCTTATCGGGCTTTACGAGCTGTCGCTTTCCAGCGCGGCGGACCCAAGCGAGCGACGGAACATTTTGGCGCAGATCGCAGGTCTTCAGGAAAACGGTCTGTCGGAGCCTCAGAGTGCGTTTGCAACGTGGGGTCGAATCCTGTCAGAGGACGGTTCAGACGAGGAGGCCGTGCGCGAGTTGGAGCGTCTGTCCGAGAGAAGCGGGGAATATAGTGAATTGGCGCAGCTCTTCGAGCAGCGGCTAGAAACCGCGAGTGATCCCGAGGTGCAGCGTGCGTTTGCGCTGAAACTGGCCGGGCTTTACGAAACCAAGCTTCTCGACCAATCGAAGGCGATCGAGCGGTACCGTCGAGTCCGGGATTTGCCAGGCGACGAGCTGGAAGCTCTGTCGGCGTTGGATCGTCTGCTTCAAAAGACGGGCCCCCTTTCCGAGCTGGCAGAAGTGTTGGAACGAGAAGCAGAAGTTGCAGAGTCTCCGACGGTACAGGCTGAGTTTTTGTATCGCTTGGGAGAACTGAAAACGGGTTCTCTGTACGACCTGGACGGTGCGCTGTCGGCGTTCCGCAAATCCCTCGAACGGCATCCTCAACACGTCGGGGCGCGGGCTGCCGTCGAGCGGTTGATCAGCTCGCCTGCCCACGCGATTTTGGCGCTGGATTTGTTGGAGCCGCTCGCGGAGCAGGAACGCGACTTTGGAAAACTGATTGAACTTCTGGAAGTTCGCACGTCGGTGATGCAGGGCAAACCAGAGCGCGCGGCGCTGCTGGAACGGATGGCTGTGTTGGCCGAAAAAGAGCTTTCCGATCCGTCGCGGGCCTTCGACGCGCTTGCGAGAGCATTCGTGGAGATGCCGGACGACGCGCGGCTGGCGGACGAAATGGAACGACTGGCGCGGGCATGTGGTCGAGACAGCGACGCAGCACTCAAGTTGGAAGAAGTGTTGGATCGAGTGACGTTCGGTGCGAAATCCAGCGAAAGCGGGCGCAGATTGGCTGCGACGATGCAGCGAGAGTTGGGTTTGCGCGCGGCACGCATTTGGGAACGGCTGTCCGATGACCAGCGAGCGGAAACGCGCTACCAGACGGTGCTCGACAACGAATGGGACAATCAAGAAGCGTTGGCGGCGCTCGAGCGAATCTATCGCAAACGGAACGATGCGACGCTGCTTGCAGAAATGCTGCTGCGTCGAGCCGCTCTCGAGGAAAATCTGGCGAAACGCAAAACGCTGCTGACGGAGGCTGCGGGACTTTACCAAGGTCCGCTTGCGGATGAGTTCAAGGCGGTCGAGGCTTGGAAGAAGATACTGGAACTTGACGAGACGGATGGGAAGGCTCTTTCGTCGCTGGCAGAGCTATATCACCGGAGCCGTCGGTTCGAGGAACTGGTTTCCGTTTTGACGACGCAGGCTCGATTGCTGAACGGGAATGCGAAGGTCAACATTCTGATGCGGATTGCAGATTTGCTGTCGGAAGACCTGGATCAGCCGACGCAGGCAATCGAGGTTTATCGAGAGCTGCTCACGATCCAGCCGAGTTCGCTCAAGGCGCTATCGGCGCTCGAGGCGCTTTACAGCCGTCGAGAGGACTACCTGCAAGTCCAGGATGTTCTCACGCGCCGTTTCAGGGCCGTTCCAGCGACGAAAGACAAAGTGGCTGTGTTGCGGAAGCTTGCTCAGCTTTGTCTGGAAAAACTCAAGTCAGTCGATGAAGCCGTATCGCACCTTCAGCAAGTGCTCGAGTTGCAGCCTGGAGATCCCGACGCACAGTCTGATCTTGAGCGACTGCTGGAAGCGGGCGAAAAGTGGTACGAGCTTGTGGATGTGCTGGTGCGACATGCGGATGCGTCGCACAAAGCGAACAGGCTGGACGAGGAGTTGGGGCTTCTTTTGCGTGCAGCAGAAATTTGGGAGGGCAAGGTACAGGCACCGGAACAGGCCAAGAAACTGCTCGAGCGTGTGCTGGAACTCGATCCGAATCACGTTCGCGCGCTGATGTCTCTGGCCCGGATTTACGAGACACAACACGATTGGGCGCGCTGCAAATCGACGTTGGAAAAAGCGGTCCGTTTGGCCAAAACGAATGCGGAAATGGCGGAGCTTTACTATCGGCTGGGCCGAATGGAGGCCGAGCGCCAAGGCGACGCGGCTGCCGAGCCTTACTACGAGCGTGCGCTGGAAGCTGATCCCACGAACGTCGAAGTGGCAGAAGCCCTGGAAAAACTGGCGCGTTCACGGGGTGATTTCCGTCGAGTCGCGTCGTTGCTTGAGGTGCGCGCAGAACGGATGCAATCCCTGGATGCGCAGAAGCAAAAAGAGTTGCTCGTGGAACTGGGGCGACTGTATGTGACCGAATTGAAGTCGCCTGAGGGTGCGCTGCCCGTGTTGCAACGCGCGTACAAACTCGCGCCCGATGACATCCAAGTCGTTGAGCCGCTGGCTGAGCTCTTTTACAACGCAGGACGCACACGGGAAGCGTTGCCGCTCTACAAGACGATCGTAGAAAAAACTGCGAAAGGGCGACGCAGCAAGGACTTGGCGCGCATCCATTTCCGATTGGCTTCGATTGCAGAAAAAGAAGGGGAATTGAACAAAGCGCTCGAGCAATACAACGCCGCCTACACGATTGATGCGGGCCATTTGCCGACGCTCATTGCACTGGGCCGGTTGTACATGCAAAACGCCGATTGGGAAAAGGCTCGCCGGATCTATCGCTCGATGTTGCTCCAGAATCTAGATCCGGCATCGGGCGTGACGCGGGCCGACGTGTATCTGCACTTGGGTGAGATTCACGAAAAACTCGGTGAAGGACCCAAGGCCGTTGGCATGTATGAACGCGGGCTCGAACTGGATTCCAAGCACACCGGCTTGCTTCTTGCGATGGGTCGCGTACGCCAGTCCTGATGTGAACAACGACTCCCTCCCCAACTTCCCTGAATCCCCCATATCGCACGACAGCACGCGAAACGGTCCCGATCAAAAGAACAGCGACGGTGCTGCCTGTCACAAAGGCTATCCCAGCGGCTGTCCATTCATCGACGCCCAGCGTGTGACATCACTCACAGCGTGGTTTCCAAACTGGATGGAAAACGCATACCTACGGCTAGACGGAACCATTCACTTGAAACCAGTGCATCTCGTCGAAAGAGACGAGAAGCAACACTTTTTGGTCGTGGCTTGACTTTTTGGATGTTCTCTGTTTTTTGTAAGCCTCTTCAAAGTGCTTTCGTGGTAGTTAAGCCCCGAGAGAAAAAACATGGTGCAAAACGAGGTCATGAAAGTGAGCCGGGCAAGCAAGTGGAGGTATCGATGACCATGGGAAGGTTGCTCAAGCCACGTCGTATGTTCCTGCTGGTGATGATGTGGGTGGTGTCGCAGTCGTGGATAACCAGTGCGCTGGCGGCGACCGGCGCGGAGAACTTCACTCGCCTTTGCAGCGCGTGCCACACCGTGGGTGGCGGCAAGCGCGTTGGGCCAGACCTCCAGGGCGTCAACGACCGGCGGTCGGCAGACTGGCTGGTAAAGTGGATCGCGACTCCTCAGGCCATGGTGAACAGTGGTGACCCCACTGCTGTCGCCTTGTTCAAGGAGTACAACATCCCAATGCCAGATACCGCGCTCTCCGCTGACGAGATTCGCGGCATTCTGGACTATATCCGGGGTGCCAGTGGTGGTGCCCCCGCGCAGCCTGCTGCGCCGGCTCCTGTCCGGGCAGCGAATCCCGAGGATGCCCGGCGTGGTCGGGAGCTGTTTCAAGGGGGGACGACTCTGGCGAACGGAGGTCCGGCGTGTACGTCTTGCCACCACGTGGCGCACAAGAACGTGATCGGCGGTGGTGTTCTTGCCAAGGAACTCACGGGTGCATTCACGCGGCTCGGTGCAGCGGGTCTTCAGGCCATTTTGCATGCGCCGCCCTTTCCGGTGATGCAGGAGGCCTACAAAGACAGGCCGATTACCGACCAGGAAATCGCGGCGCTCAATGGCTACCTGCAGAGCGTCAGCGAGAGTGGGCAGTCGTTTGACCAGAGGCGCGAGGACAGCATGAAACTGCTATTCGGCGGGCTTGTTGGCCTGACCGTCCTCATGTGTCTTTATTCGCTCACTTGGCGGCGGCGGAAGAAGGACCCCGTGAACCAAAGGGTGTTTGACCGTCAGGTGAGTAGTCAATGAGTGGGTGCCGGACGTTTTCTCTGGGACCGAATCGATCTCCAATAGAGGTAAGGACATGAGTTGGATTCAGGACATCATCTCACCCCAGACGCGGCAGTGGGAAGAGTTCTACCGCAACCGCTTTCAGCACGATCGCATCGTGAGAAGCACGCACGGGGTTAACTGCACTGGCGGGTGCTCTTGGCAAATACACGTCAAAGACGGCATCGTCGTTTGGGAGACGCAGCAGCTTGACTATCCTCTGCTCGAGGACTCGCTGCCTCCCTATGAGCCCCGTGGCTGCCAACGAGGCATCTCCTACTCTTGGTATTTGTATAGCCCCCTGCGCATCAAGTACCCCCTGATCCGGGGTGCTCTGCTTGATGCGTATCTGAAGGAAAAGGCTGCTGCCAACGGTGATGCGCTGCTGGCCTGGGAGAATCTCCAAAAGCGACCCGAAAAGCGGGCCGCCTATCAGAAGGCTCGAGGCAAGGGCGGTTTCCGGCGCACGACTTGGGATGTTGTTCTGGAACTCATGGGCGCGGCCAACATCTACACTGCGAAAAAGCACGGCCCGGATCGTGTGTTCGGGTTCTCTCCGATCCCGGCGATGTCCATGCTGAGCTACGCCGCTGGGGCTCGCTTCCTGCAACTCTTCGGGGGCGTCAATCTGAGCTTCTACGACTGGTACTGCGACTTGCCAACGGCATTCCCAGAGATCTGGGGTGAGCAGACCGACGTGTGTGAGAGCGCAGACTGGTACAACGCAAAGATGATTGCGGACATGGGCGCGTGTCTGAACATGACTCGCACCCCAGACTGCCACTTCTTTGCCGAGGCCCGGCACAATGGTACGAAGGCTGTCGTTTTCTCACCGGACTTTAGCCAGGTTTGCAAGTACGCAGATCAGTGGGTTCCACTGCATGCAGGCAGCGACGGTGCTTTCTGGATGGCCGTCTCCCACGTGATCTTGAAGGAGTTTCACCATGAAAAGGCGACTCCTTACTTCATCGACTACGTGAAGAAGTACACGGACAGTCCGTACTTGGTGAAGCTGGACAAGGTTGGCAACCGGTTCCGTCCGGGTCGCCTTGTGCGAGCCAAAGAGATTGCCAAGTGGAAAGACATTGAAAACGGTGATTGGAAGTTCCTCAACATCGATCAGACGACGAATGAGTTGGTAGTTCCTAAGGGGAGCGTTGGCCACCGCTGGGACAAGACCCAGGGCCACTGGAACATGAAGCATGAGAACGCGGTCGATAATCAGGCTTACGACCCGCTCTTGACGATGATTGGCAATCGTGAAGATGCTCTGCCGACGGAGTTTACGGAGTTCGGACTCGACAAGGTTGCGGTTCGCAATGTCCCTGTGCGTTTCCTTGAAACAACCGAGGGGCGCGTTCCTGTGGCGACCGTTTACGACCTCATCATGGCGCAGTACGGGGTCGGGCGCGGGCTGCCTGGAGAGTATCCCAAGGACTACACAGACAAGGATGCTGCATACACTCCTGCATGGCAGGAAATTCTAACGGGGATCGACAGCAAAACCGTTCTTCAGTTTGCGCGGGAATGGGCAAGCACTGCCGAGGCTACAAAGGGCAAGTGCATGATCATCATCGGCGCAGGTATCAACCACTGGTACCATGCCAACCTGATGTACCGGGCGGGGGCGATGGCGCTCATGCTTTCCGGGTGTGTGGGCAAGAACGGGGGTGGTTTGAACCACTACGTCGGGCAAGAAAAACTGGCCCCCGTTGACTCTTGGGGGGCGATTGCGTTTGCGAAGGATTGGCACGGTCCGAGCCGTCTGCAACAGGCACCGCTGTGGCACTACATCAACACTTGCCAGTATCGCTATGACGGGCAGTTCTCGCGGTACAATGCCGTTCCCAAGAACGAGCGTACGGCGCAGCATACAGCAGATACGATCTACCAGTCCGTTCGGATGGGGTGGATGCCCTACTACCCGCAGTTTGAGCAAAATCCGCTCGAACTGTCGCGCGAAGCGGAGAAGAACGGAGCGAAAACCGGGGCGGAGATTACGGGCTACACGCTCGAGAAACTCAAGTCCAAGAAGCTGAACTATTCGGTCTCAGATCCTGATTCCGAGCAGAACTTCCCGCGTGTTTGGTACATCTGGCGTGGCAACGCGATCATGGGAAGCATGAAGGGCCACGAGTACGCCCTCAAACACTACCTGGGCACGCACTCGAATGCGATTGGCAAGGACACTGAGGAACATCCAACGGAGGTAAAGTGGCACGACGTGGCCCCCACCGGGAAGATGGACCTGATCGTTGACCTGAATTTCCGGATGGACTCCTCTGCGCTGTATTCCGACATCGTTCTGCCGGCAGCGTCTTGGTACGAGAAGGCCGATCTGAACAGCACGGATCTTCACTCCTTCATCCATCCGCTTTCGCAAGCGGTCGCGCCCGTTTGGGAGTCCAAGTCGGACTGGGATATTTTCAAACTGCTGGCCAAAGCGACCAGTGACTGTGCCAAGAAGCATTTCCCAGGAGTCCAGAAGGACATTGTGGCAACGCCTCTGTCTCATGACTCGGCAGACGAGATCACACAGCCGCAAGTCAAAGATTGGTATCGCGGGGAGTGCGAGGCGATTCCTGGCAAGACGATGCACAAGCTGGCCGTGGTCGAGCGCGATTACACCAAGCTGTATGAGAAGTACATCACGCTTGGCGAGGGGGTCCGCAAGAATGGTCTCGGGGCGCACGGCAACCACTACATGTGTGAGGCCGAATACGATCAGCTTTTGACCTCAAACCACTTTCCGAAAGAGGTCGTGGACGGCAAGGTGTACCCCTCGCTTCGAGAGGACAATCAGGCTGCGAATGTGTTGCTTCACCTTTCCACGCTTACGAATGGCGCGCTCAACGTCCGTGCCTATCGGAACATGGAAAAGAAAACTGGGCTTGCGCTTGCTGATCTTGGAGCGGGCAGCCAAGACGTGCGCATCACCTATGAGGAGTTGCAGGCACAGCCTCGGCGGTACAATACCTCTCCCCTCTGGTCTGGGTTGATGAATGACGGGCGGGCGTACTGCGCCTATACGTACAACGTAGACAGGATGGTGCCATGGCGTACCTTGACGGGGCGCCAGCACTTCTATCTGGACCACGAGTTGTATCTTGCGTATGGCGAGAACTTGCCGACGTACAAACCGTCGCCCAAGCCTGCTGCTTACGGCGACTTGAGGGAGACGCTCAAGGGCGGTGAGGCGCTGGCGTTGAATTGTCTGACGCCCCATGGCAAGTGGCACATTCACTCCACGTACATGGAAAACCATCGCATGCTTACCCTGTCGCGCGGCTGTGAGCCGTGTTGGCTCAGCGAGGCGGACGCGGCTGCGTTGGGCATCCAGGACAACGACTGGGTCGAGGTCTACAACGACCACGGCGTGTACTGTACACGGGCCTGCGTGAGTGCTCGCATTCCCAAAGGCGTGTGCATTGTCTATCACGTACCCGAGCGAACAGTGGGTATCCCCAAGTCTCAGGTACGCGGCAACCGCCGCGCGGGGGGCCACAACAGCTTCACGAGGATTCACTTGAAGCCTAACTATCTGAGTGGTGGCTATGGGCAGTTCAGCTACCACTTCAACTACTGGGGTCCCATCGCGCCGCAACGGGACACGCACGTCATCGTGAAGAAGATGACCACGGTGATCTTCTGAGGAGATGAGAGATGGATATCAGAGCGCAAGTCTCCATGGTCTTTCACCTCGACAAGTGCATCGGTTGTCACACATGTTCGATTGCGTGCAAGAACATTTGGACAGACCGTAAGGGTGCCGAGTACCAATGGTGGAACAACGTTGAAACGAAGCCGGGAACCGGCTATCCGCAAAAGTGGGAAGACCAGGAGATCTACAAAGGGGGCTGGTATCGCGACAGCGATGGCAGCATTCGTCTCCGAGGTGCGGGGAAGCAGAAGGGGTTGCTCAACATCTTCCACAACCCGAACTTTCCCACTGTGGAGGACTATTACGAGCCCTTCACATACCACTACCTGAACCTGATCGAGGCTCCTCCGGGGGATGATCAGCCTACGGCCCGTCCCGTCTCGTTGATTACCGGCGAGCCGATGGATGTGAAGATGGGTCCGAACTGGGACGACGATCTCAGTGGGACGCCTGACTATGCCCGCAACGATCCGAACTCGGCGGCGCTGACGCCGGCTGAACGTGAGGCCATGTTTCAGCTTGAGCGCATGGCTTTCTTCTATCTGCCGCGTATCTGCAACCATTGCCTCAACCCGGGTTGTGTGGCCTCTTGTCCGTCGGGTGCAATCTACAAGCGTGGCGAGGATGGAATCGTCCTCATCAACCAGAAGGTGTGTAGGGCTTGGCGCATGTGCGTGACGGCCTGTCCCTACAAGAAGTCCTATTACAACTGGCATACGGGCAAATCCGAGAAGTGCATCCTGTGCTTCCCACGCATGGAGGCCGGATATGCTCCCGCGTGTATGCACTCGTGCGTCGGTCGCATTCGGTACATTGGTGTCCTGCTCTATGATGCGGACCAAATTGAGTCTGCTGCCTCGGCGGAAGACAAGGATCTCGTGGCTCGTCACCTCGACATCATCAAAGACCCCTTTGATGAGAAAATCATCGCGGCGGCCAAGGCCAACGGGATTCCTGACTCGACGATCAAGGCTGCGCAGAACTCTCCCACGTACAAGTTCATCAAAGAGTGGGGAATGGCCTTGCCGCTGCACCCCGAGTTCAGAACGTTGCCGATGCTTTGGTACGTGCCGCCGCTGTTGCCCGTCATGGCTTCGGTGACCCAGACGGATGGCGCTCAGAAGGACAAGTTGAACCCGATTGCCAAGACGTGGACAGACAACTGGCTGTATGACACCAGCACTGATGAGTTGTGGGGCGCGGTGGAGCAGGCACGTTTTCCACTCAAATACCTGGCGAGCCTCTTCAGTGCCGGTGATACGGCGCAGGTTTCCGATCGGCTCAAGAAGTTGATGGCCGTGCGCATCTACCGCCGTTGGAAGACGGTTGGGGATATTTCGGAAGCGAAATTGACACAGACCCTGAAGGAGACCGGACTCACCCAGGATTCCGCTGAGGGGATCTTCTACCTGACCGCGTTGGCGAAATTCAACGACCGCTTCGTCATCCCGGCTGCGCACCGCGAACAGGCGATGGAAATGATCGAGTTTACGGGCGATGTGAAGGGTTCGACGGGCTTTGGTTTCCGTGAGAAACCTGAGCGGGGGATGTAGGGATGGGTCTTGCGAACTACGATCTTCTCGCAGTGCTTTTTGGCTATCCGGGTCCGTCCTTTGAGACAGATCTGGTGCGGGCTTCGGAGTACTGCGAGGCGGATTATCCGGCGGCGGCTCGGTCGATCCGGGAGTTCGGGCGTCTTGTGCCCAAAGGTGATCTGCTGGCGCAGCAGGAACTGTATACGCGAACCTTCGATGTTCAACCGATCACGTCTTTGGACATCGGCTACACGCTGTTCGGTGAGGATTACAAGCGGGGAGCGTTGCTTGCTAATTTGAGCGCCGAACACAAGCGCGCTGGGATTGATTGCGGGATTGAACTGGGTGATCACCTGACGAATGTTCTGAAGTTGTTGCCTAGACTGTCGGATGCTTCCTTCCGCGAGGAGTTTGTCCAAGTGCTCCTCGGGCCGGCTCTGCGCGAGATGGTTCGCGAATTTGAGCCCGGTCGTCTTGCGAAGAAAGAGGAGCTGTACAAGAAGCACCACAAGACGATTATCTCAGCCGCCGAGGGTGAGTTACGTACAGCTTACAGACATCTGTTCGAGGCACTTCAGGTTGTCCTTCAGGCGGACTTCGCGTTGAGGGTCAGCTTGCCGATCGATCAGGAGTCGAGGTTTGTCGCTGCGGTGGACTCAGAGATGGAAATTGAGAGCGGCGGATTGTGCGCCGCGAAATGAGAGGAATGTGATGGACCTGCCGAATGTGTTTTTGTTCGTGGGGCTGCCCTACGCTGCGATGCTGATGTTCTTGGTGGGCACGATACAGCGCTATCGCAACAAGGGCTTCATGGTTTCTTCGCTCTCGTCCCAGTTTCTGGAAGGGAAGTCGCTCTTTTGGGGGGCGGTTCCTTTCCACTTTGGGATTTTGGCGGTGTTCTGCGGTCACCTCATTGCGTTTCTCATTCCCAGGGGTGTGTTGCTGTGGAACGGCGACCCTCTGCGTTTGATGGTGCTGCAAATCACGGCGTTCAGCTTTGGTCTCAGCATTCTGGTGGGACTGGTCGCGCTGCTTGTGCGGCGGCTGACGAACGTTCGCGTCAGGATGGTGACGACGCGCATGGACATTTTCCTTGAGCTGTTGCTGCTCACGCAGGTGGTTCTGGGTCTTTGGACGGCGTTCAGCTACCGCTGGGGTTCGTCGTGGTTCGCGTCGGATCTTTCTCCGTACCTGTGGTCTTTGTTCAAAGCAGATCCGAACATTGTCGCGGTGAGCGCCATGCCGTTGCCGATCAAAGCGCACATTGTTGGAGCGTTCACGATTGTGGCGATCTTCCCGTTTACACGCTTGATGCACGTCTTGGTTGCGCCGTTCCACTATCTGACGCGGCCTTATCAGCGCGTGATTTGGAACTGGGATCGCAAGGCAATCCGCAATCCTGCGACTCCTTGGACTCCTGCTCGGCCCAAGAACAACTAGTTCGACGAGGAATGCTCCTGTGTTCAAGCTGAACGTGTTGAATGAGATTGATCCGGTCCAGAAACAGGCCGAACGCGGCATGGAGCAGGACGGGATTTCCCCCATGGACCCTCCCGATGCGTTTGCGCCGCCAGGGCTGGTTCCGGTTCGACCTGAAGACCTGCATCCTTTCTTGCGCACGCTGAGCGATGATCATGCAAACCTGAGCCATGAGCTAGACGCCATCGAAGAGGTGCTCCAATCTGCGAAGCTCAATGGGTTCACCATGGCGTCGGATCGGGCGGTCATGGGTTTCCTGCAGGTCCTCGATCGGGACTTCATTCCCCACAGTCGCAAAGAAGAGGCTCTGTTGTTTCCGTTGCTCAACCGTCGTTTGATTGCCGATGGTGAACACAGCCGGGGTGAGACCATCACGACGGCTGTGGATGTGATGGAGAACGAGCATCTCAAAGCCGTGCAGCTTGCCGCCGTGGTGTTGAATCTGGTTCGTCTTGCGACGATGCTTCCTGACCAGAAGTCTGCTTTGGTGGTGCTCAACGCAGGGCTTCGTGAGCTGGCCAACCTTGTGGAGTTGCTGCGCCTGCACATGTTCCGCGAGGACAACATTCTGTTCGCATCGGCCAATCGACTGATTTCATCCTCTGAACTGGATGAAATGGCCGCTCAAACGGTGTCTCAGCATGCCGCGCATGCGCACAGCGACGATGGTCACGAGCACGACCATGGCCACGACCACAAACACTGACTCGGGCCAATGAAAGGGCGACTGAGGCCTGGCTGCCATGCAGGCTGTCGCCGATGTGAAGGGGAGTAGATGGAGACCAAAGCGACAGCGACTTCACACAAGACGCTGATCCTAAATACGCTCGCGTTTACAGTCTGTTTCGCTGCATGGATGCTCAACGGTGTGCTCGTGGCGTTTCTGGCCAGCAATCAGGTGTTCAAGTGGGGGCCTGTTGAGGTCGGTTGGTTGCTGGGCATTCCGGTGTTGACGGGCTCCGTTTTCCGGCTCCCTGCGGGGATGCTCACGGACAAGTTTGGTGGGAAGCCGGTTTTTTCAGCGGTGTTGTTGCTGTGCGCTGTCCCGATGTTCCTGCTCTCCTACGCAAATGACTTCCTTGCGTTTGCGCTTTGTAGCTTTGGCTTCGGTCTGACGGGCGTCGGTTTTTCAGTGGGAATAGCGTTTACGTCTGTCTGGTACCCGAAAAAGAACCAGGGGACGGCGCTGGGTGTTTTCGGGGCTGGCAATGCTGGAGCCGCACTCACCACACTGCTCGCGCCCACTTTGTTGAACCGTTTCACCCAGGATGGGACCAATCTGGACGGTTGGCGGCAACTGCCCCAGATCTATGCAGCCGTGCTCGCGACGATGGGTTTTTTGTTCTTCCTGTTTTCGACGAACAAGAAGCCCAGCGGTACGGCCAAGACGTTTGGCGAGCAGCTTAGGCCGCTGCGCTCCGTTCGGGTCTGGCGCTTCGGTTTGTATTACTTTCTGGTCTTTGGCTGCTTCGTGGCGTTTTCGCAATGGTTGGTGACGTACTTTGTGAACGCCTATTACCTGCCTCTGGTCACTGCTGGCCTCCTCGCGTCGGTGTTTAGTTTTCCCTCGGGCGTTATTCGAGCACTGGGCGGCTGGATGTCGGATCGATGGGGCGCGCGGCGGGTCATGTTTTGGGTGCTCGCCTCGTCGTGTCTCATCAGCTTTGCGGCGACGATTCCAAAGATGGAAATCTACTCGCCGGGTCGGGGGATCATGGCGACTCGTCCGGGCATCGTCACAGCGGTGACTGACGAGAGCATTGCGGTCGGTTCTGATACGTATCGCTTGGTGCGCAAGCCGACGACGTTTGCGCACGTCGAGTCGGGGGTGCTGGTCTTTCCAACCAAGGACGTGTGGCAAGAGCCGGCGGTCACGGTCGGACAGAAGGTCATGAAGAAGGATCTTCTGGCCAAGGGCGTTACGCGGATCTTTTTTCAAGCGAACGTGTGGATTTTCGCGGCACTGGTGATGGTGCTCGGCATCATCTGGGGCATTGGCAAAGCGGGTGTGTACAAGTACATCCCGGACTATTTTCCGCAAGAAGTAGGCGTGGTCGGTGGCATGGTCGGCGTGGTGGGCGGTTTGGGGGGCTTTTTCTGCCCGATCATCTTCGGCTACTTGCTTGAGGGTACGGGTCTGTGGACGAGCTGCTGGATGTTCATGTTTGTGCTGTCGGTGATCTGCCTGCTGTGGATGATGCGCACGGTCCGGCTGTTGGATGCGAGGACTGCACCGCGCATTTCACGTAACCTCGAGGAAGAGCAGGAAAAAGGAGCGACGCCATGAGGACGGGGGCCGAGGCAGAAGAAGTTCAAACGAGCGGACTTGGGGGTTGGCTGTCGCGTTGGGAGCCGGAGAATGCAGCGTTCTGGCGTCACACGGGCGGCAAAATCGCTTGGAGGACGCTGACGCTGACGACGATCAGCCTGATCCTGTCGTTCGCAACTTGGTTTGCGATGAGCGTGCTCGTGGTTCGCCTGCCTGCGATCGGCTTTCGGTTCGACACGATGCAACTGTTTTGGCTGGCGGCGATGCCAGGCTTGGCGGGCGGCACGCTGAGAATCGTCCACACCTTCCTCGTGCCGATTTTTGGGACGCGGTTGGTCATTGGTGTTGCGACTCTTTTGAAACTGATCCCGTGCATTGGGCTTGGGATTGCGGTTCAAGATCCGATGACACCGTTCTGGATGTTCATGGTGCTGGCGTTTTCGGCAGGCATGGGAGGCGGAGATTTTTCATCGTTCATGCCGAGCACAAGCATGTTCTTTCCCAAGCGTCTTCAGGGAACTGCGCTTGGTGTGCAGGCCGGCGTCGGAAACTTCGGCGTGAGTCTGTCGCAGTTTGTGAGCCCCTGGATCATCGGGTTCGCGCTGTTCGGAACGCTCGGTGGGGGCGCGCAGGTGTTTCGGAAGGCTGCGGTCACGAAGGACATTTGGTTGCAGAACGCGACGTATTGGTACGTGCCTCTGTTGATCCTCATCGGGGTGCTTTGCCTTGGAATGCTGCGGAGCGTGCCGATCAAGGCGTCGTTCCGGGAGCAGCTCGACATTTTCAAAAACAAGCACACATGGTTCTGCACGGCCACGTACATCATGACCTTCGGATCGTTCTCTGGGTTTGCTGCGGCCTTCCCGCTGATGATCCAAAAGATCTACGGGAACTTCCCGAATGCGCCGGACCCGCTCAAATTCGCGTTTCTTGGGCCTCTCATTGGATCGGCGACGCGGGTGTTTTTCGGGTTTGTGGCAGACAAAACGGGCGGCGCGATTTTGACGCAAGTGGCGGGCGTCGCGATGGTGGTGGTTTGTGGGGTCATGGTGTTCACGGGCGTGTTGGCACCGACCTCGCTTGAGCAGTTTCCGCTCTTTGTCGGGTGTATGTTGGCGTTGTTCTTCTTCTCGGGCATTGGCAATGCCTCGACGTTCCGGCAGTTCCCGATCATCTTCTCTCACTCGCCGCGCCAGGGCGCGCAGGTGCTGGGTTGGACGGGAGCGGTGGCGGCCTACGGACCGTTCGCGTTCTCGCTGCTCATTGGGAGTTCCATGACCCGGACCGGCTCGGCCACGCCGTTCTTTGTCGGGGCTGCGGTGTTCTATCTGCTTGCGGTGGGCATCAACTGGTGGTTCTACACCCGCAAGGGCTGTGAGTGCCCGTCGTAGCGTCGAGGACGTTGCGCGAATGACGTACTCCAGCTGAACCGAACGGGCTCGCGAATCGGCCCTGTGTTCTCACGCCCGAATGACGGTGATGTTTCGGGTGGTGGGGGACTTGGTTTGGGTGACGGTGAGGCGTTTGGAGAGGGGGAGTCTTTTGGGACGGCGGTCGAACA
>Ga0268298_10000136_pt1 | contig 92220 bp, 69 predicted proteins | sample WWTPWeurt_MetaG_FD_194462 | JGI IMG/M metagenome (GOLD analysis project Ga0268298, IMG submission 194462) | Activated sludge microbial communities from WWTP in Nijmegen, Gelderland, Netherland - WWTP Weurt | ecosystem: Engineered > WWTP > Aerobic digester > Activated sludge | place...
CCTACGTCGCCGCCGCCTTCCCCTCTGCCTGCGGCAAGACCAACTTCGCCATGCTGATCCCGCCCAAGACCTTCAACGGCTGGAAGATCACCACCATTGGCGACGACATCGCCTGGATCAAGCCCCGCGTCGACAAGGACGGCATCACCCGCTTCTACGCCATCAACCCGGAAGCGGGCTTCTTCGGCGTCGCCCCGGGCACCAGCGAAAAGACCAACTACAACGCCCTGGCCACCCTGAAGGAAAACATCATCTTCACCAACGTCGCCCTGACCGACGACGGCGACGTGTGGTGGGAAGGCCTGACCAAGGAAGCCCCGGCCCACCTGATCGACTGGCAGGGCAAGGACTGGACGCCGGAAGACGGCAAGGCCGGCAAGAAGGCCGCCCACGCCAATTCCCGCTTCACCGCTCCGGCCAGCCAGTGCCCGTCGGTGGACGCCGCCTGGGAAGATCCCGCCGGCGTACCGATTTCCGCCTTCATCTTCGGCGGCCGCCGCGCCACCACGGTGCCCCTGGTCTACCAGGCCTTCAACTGGAACTACGGCGTCTACATGGCCGCCACCCTGGGCTCCGAAACCACCGCCGCCGCCTTCGGCCAACAGGGCGTCGTGCGCCGCGACCCCTTCGCCATGCTGCCCTTCTGCGGCTACCACATGGGCGATTACTTCAACCACTGGCTGAAGATGGGTCACACCGTCGAAGCCACCCCCAAGATCTTCTGCGTGAACTGGTTCCGAATGAACGAGAAGGGCGAATTCATGTGGCCCGGCTTCGGCGACAACATGCGCGTCTTGAAGTGGATCGTCGATCGCTGCAAGGGCAAGGTCGCCGCCAAGGAAACCACCCTGGGCTGGATGCCCAAGTTCGAAGACATCGACTGGACCGACCTGGACATCCAGAAGGCCGAGTTCGACGCCCTCACCACCATCGACGCCGAAGCCTGGAAGACCGAGCTGGCCGGCCACAAGGAATGGTTCGACAAGATGGGCGAAAAGATGCCCCGCGAACTGGTCTTGAAGCGCGAACTGTTCGAGATGGGTATCTTCAAGGACGCCGCCTGAGAAAGCGGCCGCTGGCCTACTGCGCGACCCGATTCCGCTCCTGCGATGCTCGCCGTACGGCAGTACGGCTGTGCTTCTCGAAACGGACTCGGGCCGCTCGCTACGGCCCTCGGCCACTTTTTGAACTGCTTGAAAGATAATGGCTGCCGGCCTTGGCCGGTGGCCATTGTTTTTTGGAGATCGCCATGTATCGCCCTGCTTCGCGGACCCGGGAGATTGCGCCCTTCCACGTCATGGAATTGCTCACCCGGGCTAAGGCCCTGGAGGCGGCGGGGCGGGACATCATCCACATGGAGGTGGGCGAGCCGGATTTCCCGACACCGGCGCCCATCGTCGCCGCGGGGGCGCGGGCCATTGCCGGCGGGCGGGTGTTCTATACGCCGGCCCTGGGGATTCCGGAACTGCGCGAGGCGATTGCCGCCTTTTATGGCGCGCGTTACGGCCTCGAGGTTCCGGCTTCCCGCATCGTCGTCACCGCGGGCGCCTCGGGGGCGCTCACCCTGGCGTTGGCCTGCCTGTGCGAACCCGGCCGCCGCTGGCTCCTCGCCGACCCGGGCTACCCCTGCAACCGCCACTTCGTGCGGGCCTTCGAGGGGGTGCCGACGGCGATCCCGGTGGGTCCGGAGAGCAATTTCCAGCCGACCCCGGCCCATCTCGACGCCCACTGGAGTCCTGACACCGACGGCCTCCTGGTCGCCTCGCCGGCCAACCCCACCGGCACCCTGCTGAGCGGCGCCGAACTCGACGGCCTGGCGGCCGGCGTGCGCCGACGCAGTGGGCACTTCATCGTGGACGAGATTTACCACGGCCTCACCTACGGCGACCCCTGCCCCAGCGCCCTGGCCTGCGGCGACGATGTGTGGGTGGTGCAGAGCTTTTCCAAGTATTTCCAGATGACGGGCTGGCGCCTGGGCTGGCTGGTGGTCCCCGAGCCCTACCTGCGCGATGTCGAAAAGCTCGCCCAGAACCTCTTCATTTCGCCCCCCACGCCCGCCCAGTACGCCGCCCTGGCCGCCTTTCACCCGGAAACCGGGGCCATCCTGGAAGCACGGCGGGAAGAATTTCAGCGGCGGCGGGATTTCCTCGCTCCCGCCCTGGAATCCATCGGCTTGCGCGTCGTCGCCCGCCCCCAGGGCGCCTTCTATCTTTATTGCGACAGCTCAGCCCTGGCCGCTGAAAGTTTCGCCCTGGCCGGCAGGATGCTGGAAGAGGCGGGCGTGGCCGCCACACCGGGCCTCGACTTCGGCACCCACGCACCGGGGCGCCACCTGCGCTTCGCTTACACTACCGAGGTCGGCCGCCTGGGTGAAGCCGTCCAACGCCTGGAGAGGCTATTCCGGGGGTAGTTCGAGGGTGGGATAGCGGGCCCGCACCCGCGCCCAGTCGAAATGGGGGCCGGGATCAGTCTTGCGCCCTGGCGCCACGTGGCAATGGCCGGCGATCGCATCGAGGGGATAGCGCAGGCGCAGGGCATCGATCACCTGCCAGAGGCTTTCGTACTGGGCGTCGGTGAAAGGCGCTTCGTCGCAACCCTCAAGTTCGATGCCCACCGAGAAATCGTTGCAGTTTCCGTGCCCACGCCAGGACGACGCCCCGGCGTGCCAGGCGCGCCGGTCGCAGGCCACGAACTGCACCAGACGCCCGCTGCGCGCCACGAAGAAGTGGGCCGAAACCCGCAGCGCGGCAATTTGCGCGAAATAGGGATGGGCCTCGGCCGGCAGGCGATTGAGGAAAAAGCGCTCGACCCAGTCACCACCGAATCGACCTGGCGGCAGGCTGATGGCGTGGATCACCGCCAGGGAAACCACGCTTCCCGAAGGGCGTGCTTCCTCGTTGGGCGAGGGCAAGCGGGCGGCCCCCACCAGCCAGCCCCGGGGGCGCCAGGGGCTCATGGCGCCTCGCCCGAGGGGCAAGTCCGGCGGCGAGGCACTCCCGTCCGCGGAGGCAAGGAGGGAATTCCCGGCCCGGAGGGCAACAGGCGAGGCAGGGCCTGCGCGCAGCCGCCCTGTCTTTCGGCCGCTCCCCCCGCCCCACTCTGCCAGTGCGGGGAAGACCCGGGCTCGGTCTGGCCGTAGCTGGCGCGGAACCCCCCTGCCCCACCCGGCCAGAGAGAGAAAAATCCGGAGGTACAGCGCTTCCTGCGACCGAGGACCACGCTCATTCGATGCCCAGCCGCTCCAGGCGATAGCGCAGGGAGCGGAAGGTCACCCCCAGGAGGCGGGCCGCCGCGGTACGGTTCTGGCCGGTTTTCTGCAAGGCGTCGAGGATGGCCTGGCGCTCGACCCGGTTGAGATAGTCGTCCAGGGTCTCGCTCCCGCGGCCCAGAGCGTCGCCGCTCACTTCCTCAGGGGCGAGGTGCAAATCCTCGGTTTCGATGCGCTCACCGGAACACAGGGCCGTGGCCCTCTCGAGGATGTTCTCCAGTTCCCGCACATTGCCGGGAAAGGGATATTCCCGCAGGGCGGCAAGAGCGGCCGGCGTCAGCGGGGTACCGCCTGCGAGACGATTCAGGATGGCCTCGGCGAGGACCGGAATATCCTCCTTGCGCTCCCGCAGCGGGGGCATGCGCAGCTCGATGACATTGAGGCGGTAATAGAGGTCCTGCCGGAAAGCCCCCTTGTCGACACACTCGCGCAGATTGCGATGGGTGGCGCAGATGACACGCACGTCCACAGGCTCCTCCGCGGCACTGCCCACCTTGCGCACACGCTTTTCCTGGATGGCGCGCAAGAGCTTCACCTGCATGGGCAGGGGCAGATCCGCCACCTCGTCGAGAAAGAGCGTGCCGCCGTTGGCCGCCTGGAAGAAGCCATCGCGGTCGCTGTCGGCGCCGGTGAAAGCCCCCTTGCGGTAGCCGAAAAATTCGCTCTCCATGAGATTCTCGGGGATCGCGCCGCAATTGACCGGAACGAAGGGCGCCGTGCTGCGGGCGCTCTGGGTATGGATCAGCCGGGCGGCCAGTTCCTTGCCGCTGCCCGATTCGCCGGAGATATAGATGGGCGCCTGGCTGCGGGCCAGCTTGTCGATGGTGGCGCGGACCTGCTCCATGGCCGGCGAATCGCCGATCAGGGTATGGATGGGCGACCCCCCCCCGTCCCGGCCCGGCAGACTCAGGGCGGACTTGACCAGGGCGCGCAACTGGTCGAGGCCCACCGGTTTGGACAGGTAGTCGAAGGCCCCGGCCTTGAGGGCGGCCACTGCGTTTTCCGCGCTGCCAAAGGCGGTGATGACCGCCACCGGCGTCTCGCCGAAATGTTCGGCCACGTGGCGCACCAGCGTGAGGCCGTCGCCATCCGGCAGGCGCATGTCGGTCAGGCAAAGCTGGTAGTCCGTTTCGGCCAGCAGGCCCTTGGCCTCGGCCACGCTGCCGGCGCAATCCGCCGCCAGCCCCATGCGGGAGAGGGTCAGATCGACGAGTTCCCGGATGTCGGGTTCGTCGTCGACGACCAGAACCCGGATCAGTTCGCCGCGAACCCGGCGCTCGGAACGTCCTGCTGACACGTATCGTACCTCCCGCTCACGATGAAATGACCATACCCGGCCTCGGGCCCCAGATCGAGACTCGCACCGTTGGCCTCGCAGAGCTCCCGGGCGATGAAGAGCCCCAGCCCGGTCCCCGAGGCGCGGGTGGTGAAGAAGGGCTCGAACACCTGCCCCCGCAACTCGGCCGGGACGCCAGGCCCGTCGTCGATGACGTGCAATTCTACCTGCCCCGGCTCGTCGCCGGGGCGAGCGTTGATCTCGACGCTGCCGGCCAGTCGCCGCGAATGGGCCACCGCATTGGCCACCAGATTCCACAACACCTGGTGCAGGTGGGACCGATCGAAGCAAAGCACCAGTCCGGCATCGCTACCGACGGAAATCAGATCCGGCGGCAGGTCGTCGGCCTCGCAAAACTCGGCGGCGAACTGGGCGAGTACGGTATCCAGGGGCAGCGCCTCGGCCTGGGCGCGGTCACGGCGGCCCAGGTCGAGAACATCCTGCACGATGCGGTCGAGCCGCCCCACGTTGTCGTTGAGGATACGCAAAAGGCGCTCCTGCATCTCCCCGCGGCGCTCTTCGCGCAGCAGTTCTCCGGCATGGGATATGGCGGCCAGGGGATTGCGGATCTCGTGGGCGATGCTCGCCGTCAGGCGCCCCAGGGCCGCGAGTTTCAGCTGCTCCGCCCGTTCATGGACCCGACCGATATCCTCCAGGAAAACCAGCGCTTCCCGGTCGCTGCTGTCGGTGGCCTCGAAGCGCACCCCCAGGGACTCTCCCCCTTCGGCGACGACGCTCGTTTCCGCCTCCCCCTCGCCCCGGCGCCAGGCTTCGAAGGCCTCGGCAAGCGCACGGGAATAGTAGGCCAGGGGCCGATGGGCGCCGAAATCCTCGCCCAGGAGCGCCGCCGCCACCGGGTTGCTGCGCAGCACCCGCCCGTCCCCGGCCACCACCAGCACGCCGTCCAGTACCCGGGCGACGATCTGCTGGCTGATGCGACTCTGGTTTTCCAGTTCGACCCCCCGGCGGCGCGCCAGCGCCTCTTCCGCCATCGCCCTCTGCCCCAGGAGCCGGGCCAGGATCGCCGTGGCGAAGAACCCCGCCGAAAGAAAGCCGGCCTGCACGAAGGAACCGATATCGAAGCCCGCCGTCAGGACGCCGTAGGCCTGCATCGACAGCAGGGCAAGGGTGGCGAGGGCGGCGTAGAAGAGGACCAGATGGCCGCGGCCCACCAGACTGGCCGCCGCGAGAGAAACCAGGAACACGATGCCGAAGCCGCTGGACACCCCTCCGGCTGCGTACATGGCGCCATTGACCGCCAGCACATCGACCGCAACCTGGGCCGAGAGCTGAACGTTGAAACGCCGCTGCCAGACGAGGGCCGACGACAGCCCAGCGCCGACCACGAGGGCGTAAAGCGCCGCCAGCCACGCCAGGCTGCCCTGCGGGGCAAGCCAGAAGACTCCCATCCAGGAAGGCGAGAACCAGAGACCGGCAGCCAGAAGGGCAACGACGACCAGACGATAGAGATTGAAATACTGGAGCGAACGCCAGTTGGGCTCCCAGGGAGAAGAGCGCCAGAATCTCATCGGCCCCTCGGCCCGGCGGCACGATGGGCCGGGCAACAGTAGAAGGCCTGACCTTGCGCCAGCGCCTCGGCCTCGGGCAGATGCACCCCGCAGTGGGCGCAGGCCACCATGGTCTCCGCCGGGCGTTCGGCCCTGCGCTCGACCTCCTGCTGCCGATCAGGCAGGGGCCGGCTCCGTTTCCAGGCCAGCCAGACAAAGGCTGCGATGAGCCCGAGAAGAATCCACTTCAGCATGCCGAGTCTCCCGCGGGGAACGCCCCCGGAGGAAAAATTCCCCAAAGGCGAAAGAATAGTTAAAGCAGCAGTCCCGCGGGCGAAATTATAATCTCCCGGTCCCCGGCCTCTCGCCAGGTCCGTCCCCCGGGGCGGCTCCCTCGCCGCGCAAGCCCCGTGAAAATGCCCCCTCTTGCTGACCGAGTCACGATGAAACTACAACCCGTCGTTCTTTCCGGTGGATCCGGAACCCGCCTCTGGCCCCTCTCCCGGGAGAAATACCCCAAGCAGCTCCTGCCCCTGTGCGGCCCTCAGTCGATGCTGCAAGCCACCGTGGCGCGCATGGACGGGCTGCCGGATCTGGGCGACCCCATCCTGGTCTGCAACGAGGAGCACCGCTTCGTCGTCGCCGAGCAGGTGCGGCTCCTGGGCAAACGGGGCCGCGTCGTCCTCGAGCCCGCCGGCCGCAACACGGCTCCTGCCCTGACCCTGGCCGCCCTCTTCGCCGTGCGCGACGGGGCCGATCCCATTCTGGTCGTCATGCCGGCCGACCACGCCATCCTGGACGAAGCCGCCTTCCGCGCGGCCGTAGGTCATGCCGCCCAACTCGCCGAAGCCGGCATGGCGGTCACCTTCGGCATCACCCCCGATTGCCCCGAGACGGGCTACGGCTATATCCGTCGCGGCGCCGCCCTGGCCGCGGGCAGTGCGGGCTTTCGCCTGGACGCCTTCGTCGAGAAGCCCAACCGGGCCACCGCCGAAGCCTATCTGGATAGCGGCGACTACCTCTGGAACAGCGGCATCTTCGTCCTCAAGGCCTCCGTCTGGCTCGCCGCCCTGGAGCGCTGCCGCCCCGACATCCTGGCCGCCTGCCGCAACGCCCTGGACGATTGCCGCGACGACGATGTCTTCGTACGCGTGGGCGCAGCCGCCTTCGCCGCCTGCCCCTCCGATTCCATCGACTACGCCGTCATGGAACGCCTCACCCAGGGCAGCGCCGATCTGCCGCCGGGAGCGGTCATTCCCCTTTCCGCCGGCTGGTCCGATGTGGGCGCCTGGGACTCCCTGTGGAAAGTCCTGCCCAAGGACGAAGCCGGTAACGCCACCCGCGGAGACACCCTTCTGGAGGGCTGCCGCGACACCCTGGTCGTCTCCGAGGGCCGACTGGTGGCCTGCGTCGGTGTCGCCAACCTGGTGGTGGTGGAAACCGACGACGCCGTCCTGGTGGCCCATCACGACGCCACCCAGGACGTCAAGAAGGTGGTCGATCGCCTCAAGGCCTCGGGCCGGAGCGTCGCCCAGTGGCACCGCAAGGTGCATCGCCCCTGGGGCTGGTACGACGGGGTCGATGCCGGGGAACGCTTCCAGGTGAAGCGCATCTCGGTCAAACCCGGCGCCGCCCTGTCGCTCCAGATGCACCACCATCGCGCCGAGCACTGGATCGTCGTGCAGGGCACCGCCCGCGTCACCCGGGGCGACGAAATTCTGCTGGTGAGCGAGAACCAATCGACCTACATCCCCCTGGGCACCACCCACCGCCTGGAGAACCCGGGCAAGGTGCCCCTGGAGATGATCGAAGTCCAGTCCGGCAGCTACCTCGGCGAGGACGACATCGTCCGCTTCGAGGACACCTACGGTCGCAACTGAGGCCCGACCATGATCCTGGTAACCGGCGGTACCGGCTACATCGGCTCCCACACGGTGGTGGAACTGCTTGCCGCCGGCGAGGAGGTGCTCATCCTCGACAACCTGTGCAACAGCACGGCGGGAGTCGTCGACCGCATCGCAGGCATCGCCGGCCGCCGGCCGGCCCTGGTGGTGGGCGACATCCGCGACGCCGCCTTGCTGACCCGCCTGTTGCGGGAGCACCCCGTCCGGGCCGTGATGCACTTCGCCGGACTGAAGGCAGTAGGCGAATCGGTGCAGGAACCCCTCGCTTACTACGACAATAACGTGGCCGGCACCCTGCGGCTGCTGGAGGCCATGGACCAGACCGGGGTCAGGAAGCTGGTTTTCAGTTCCTCGGCCACGGTCTATGGCGATCCCCACAGCCTCCCCATCCAGGAACACTTCCCGCTCCAGGCCACCAATCCCTACGGCCGCACCAAGCTGCACATCGAGGAAATGCTGCGCGACCTGAGTCGGGCGGACCCCCGGTGGCAGATCGCCATCCTGCGCTACTTCAATCCCGTCGGCGCCCATCCCAGCGGCCTCATCGGCGAATCGCCCCAGGGTGTTCCCAACAACCTCATGCCCTACGTCACCCAGGTGGCCCTGGGCCTGCGGTCCCAGGTGAATGTCTTCGGCCAGGACTACCCCACCCCGGACGGCACCGGCGTACGGGATTTCATCCACGTGGTCGACCTCGCCCGGGGACACCTGGCCGCCCTGGCCAAACTCTCCCCGCAGCACCCGATGCTCTGCGTCAACCTGGGCACCGGCCGGGGCTACAGCGTCCTGGAACTCATCGCCGCCCTGGAGCGGGCCAGCGGCCGCCCGGTGCCCTACCGCATCGCCGACCGGCGTCCGGGGGATATCGCCGCCTGTTACGCCGATCCCACGCTGGCGCGGGAACTCCTGGGGTGGCAGGCGCAACTCGGGCTTGAGGCCATGTGCGAAGACGCCTGGCGCTGGCAGTCGGCAAGTCCCGCTGCCGAGCCCACGCAGTCCAGATGAACGCGCCGCGGACCGCCTCCACCACCGGGTCCGGCGCGGTGCCACAGAGGACCGCATCGGCCCCCGGCTTGTCGGTTTTTTTTACATCCCCGCCATCAACGTTCGGGCCAGAATTGGACAAACCCCGCAGCGGCCGGCCTTTCAGGCACCCTTAAAAACGCGGCACAACTTTTGCTTAAGCCCCTTTGACCCGTGCTGTCCGGCACTGCAGGAATTTCGAAAGAGCGCATCATGACCGATCAAGACAAGAACACTTCCCATCCTGCCCCCACCGGGGAAGCGGCCGGCGTGACGCTGCCCCGGCGGCGCAGACTCCTGACCGGCACCACGGCCGGCGCCGGCGTGTTCCTCGCCATGCAGGCCAAAACCGCCCTGGGAACCGGCGGCACCTGCCAGAGCCCCTCGGCGATGATTTCCGGCAACCAGAGCCCTCGCACCGGCAATGGTCATCAATGTTTCGGCGGGCGCTCGCCGGGTTTCTGGGTCAATCCGCAGCACTTCCCGTACTGGGTGGGCATCAGCTACCCCACGTTCACCAACGGCATCGTGGTTTGTTCCAGCGGCACGGGTAACGTCAACCCCTGCGACATCTCGGCGCGCGGCACGACGATTGGCAGCATTTTCACGGGCGCTCCCAATGGCCACCTGTCCATTTGGGAGGTCCTGCAATGGCCGACCAATTACCCCACCTATTCCGGCGCCAACTGCACCGGCACCAAGAACAACATGGACAAATTCAATGGTAAGGGTCAGCTCCTGCGCCACTTGTCTTCTGCCTACCTGAACGCTTCCTACTTCACTTCCACCGGCCAGGATTACCCGCTCTCCCTCACGCAGATCGTCGCCATGTGGGACGCGGTGAAGAACGGCGGCACCTATTGCCCGGCGGGCATGGTCTGCAATGGAAATGCCATGAGCGAAGCGCAGATCATCGCCTACATCGAAGGGATGTACGACATCAATTCGGCCGTCCCCAACCTCTGCAAGGCGCCCTGAGGCAGGGTCGGAACCGGCCTTGCGCATAGACCCGGCCCGGCAACTGGCCTTTTCTCCGGACTGGGACGGGGGGAGCGTCGTATTCGACGGCCGCTCCGGCGATTTCTGGGTCGTGGACCGGACGGTGTCCTCCGCCCTCCGCAGCGCTGGCGAGGAAGCGCAGCCCGCCGCCCTGAACGGGCTTCCGGCCGAAGTCCTCGACAGCCTTCTGGCCCACGGTATCATACGGGCTTCCTGATTCCCGGCTCCCGTCTTGGCAATGCCTTCCACCGTGCGGACCTTTGTCGTCCGCATCCCGCCGGTGACGGTACGGGTGCGATCCGACCTGGCCCCCGTCGCAGCCCACCTGACCCGCTTCTACGCCGAACGTCTGCTGCCCGCTGACAGCGCGGTGTTCTGCGACTTCGACATCGCCCTGATGGCCGCCGGGGGGCTGCGGCGTTTCTGGCGCCCCCAGGTCAGCTTTCTCCTGGACGGCCAGGATCCCTTCCTGCCCCTGCCGGTCGAGCAGGCCCCCCCCTTGCTCGAATGGGGACTCAACTGGTGCATGGCCAGCCGACCCCTGGGGTATCTGGCCATCCACGCCGCCGTGGTCGCCCGCGGCGCAGAGGCCCTTGTCCTGCCCGGCTTTCCAGGGGCCGGCAAGAGCACCCTCTGCTCGTCCCTGGTATTCCTCGACGGCTGGCGCCTCCTGTCCGACGAACTCGCGCTGCTGGACCCGGCCACCGTTTCCCTCGCGCCGCATCCGCGGCCGATCAACCTGAAGAATCGCTCCATCGATATCGTCAGCGCCTTTCCGGGCAGCCGACTCAGCCCCCGCTACCACGACACCCGCAAAGGCACCGTGGCCCTGGCCGCCCCCCCGGCCGATTCCCTGGCCCGGGGCGAAGATCCGGCCTACTGCCGCTGGGTCGTCTTTCCCACCTTCATCGACGAGGGCGAGCCCTGGTGCGAGCCGATTTCCCGCGCCGAGAGTTTCGCCCTCATCGCCGAGCAGTCCTTCAACAAGGAGCGCATGGGGGTGACCGGGTTCACCGCCCTGGCGGCCATGCTCGACGGGGCCGCCTGCTATCAGATCGGCTACCGCTCCACTGCAGAAGCCCTCGATCTCATCGCCCGCATCCGTCGCGGAGAGGCCCCATGAGCCCGGAGCAGCCCCAGCGCCTTCTCCTCGACCTCCTGGCCCGGCCCCAGGCCGCCACCTCCCTGACACCGGGGCAGTGGGAGACGCTGCTCTGCCAGGCCCGGGCCGCCAATCTCATCGGCACCCTGGCCGAGCGTGTCGACGCCGCCGGCATCCCCTTGCCCGACGGCCTGGCGCGCCACCTGCGCGGGGTGGCGCAGCTCAGCGCACGGCAGCGGGAATCGGTGCTTTGGGAAGCGCACCTCCTCGACCGCTGCCTCGCCCCCCTGGGTATTCCGGTCGTCCTCCTGAAGGGTTCGGCCTACGTGCTGCGGCAACTGCCGGTGGCCCGCGGCCGCCTGTTCGGGGACATCGACATCCTGGTGCCGCGGGAGCATCTGGGCGCGGTGGAGGTCGCCATGATGACCGCTGGCTGGACCTCGGCCAAGCTGCATCCCTACGACCAGCGCTACTACCGCCAGTGGATGCACGAACTCCCGCCCATGCTCAACGTCCGCCGCGGCACCATCCTCGACATCCATCACACCCTGCTGCCCCTCACCAGCCGCCATCATCCCGATCCGGCGCTGCTCTTTGCGGCGGCAGAGGCTCTTCCCGGGTTTTCCTGCCTGCGCACGCCCTCGCCCGCCGACCTGGTCATCCATAGCATCACCCACCTCTTCCACGAAGGCGAATTCCACAACGGCCTGCGCGACCTGGTGGACATCGATGGTCTGTTGCGCCATTTTGCGGCCAGGGATGCGGGCTTTTGGGACGGTCTGGTGCCACGAGCCAGGCAATTGCAACTGGCCTCCCCCCTCTTCCTGGGGCTCCATTTCGCGCAACACGTGCTGGCGAGCCCCATCCCCCCTGCGGTGCTGGCCGCGGCCGCAGCCGCGGGAGCGCCGTCGGCGCCAGGCCTGCGGCTCCTGGAGACCCTGTTTTCCCACGCCCTGCGGCCGCAGCATCCGCGTTGCCTGGGCCCGATGAGCGGCTTTGCCCTCTGGTTGCTTTACGTCCGGGCGCACTGGTTGCGCATGCCGCCCCATCTGCTGACCGTCCATCTCACCCGCAAGGCCTGGCGCAGCGTCTTCCCGGAACCGGAACGCACCCGGCACGACGACGAGCCGGGGCTGCCCGGCTGAGGCGTTGCTCGCGCTCTACCGCCCCCGTTCCTCGAGCAGGGATTGCAGATGATTGACGGGGATGGCGTAGGTGATGCCAGAGGGCTGGCTCAGGGCGGATTCGCGGGTGGCCTTGACGAAGACCATATTGATGACGCCGATCACTTCACCGCTTTCGACGTCGTACACCGGGCTCCCGCTATTGCCCGGGTAAGCCACGGCGTCGAGCTGGAAAATACGGAACGCGCCGGCCTGGGTACGTCTGATGACCTGGGCGTTGAGACCACGGGCATTCGCCGCAGGGAGGACGATGGGGGGAATCGCCGAAACGATGCCCCGGTGGGAAACGGGGAAGAAGCCCAGGACAGACCCGATGGGAAAGCCCGTGAAGGCGATTTCCTGCCCCTCGCGCACCGTCTCGGCCCGGCCCAGAACGACGGGCGGCAGGGGCGATCCGTCAATTTCCAGGACGGCGAGATCGTGGGCCTTGTCTTCGACGATGACCCGTGCACGCCGTAATTGCCCCCCTCCCTCGGAGGCCCCGGCCACCTGAACGGCGAGGGAAGCGCCTTCCTCGCCGGCCAGTACCGCGACCACATGGGCATTGGTGACGATGTGCCGCCCGTCGCCCACGGCGAATCCGGTCCCCCGCAGGGTGAAGGGCGGCGCGGCGAGGGCCTTGTAATTCCCCACCGCCACGACGGAAGGCTTGATGCGGGCGACGGTATCGGGCAAAGCCCCCGCCGCGAAAGCCGGCATCCAGACCAGCAGGCCGAGCAAACCACCGACGAGCGGCCTCAACACAAGCGCATCCCCGGCGCGGCGCCCGCCATCACATGAGCCGCGAGCTGCGGATGCGGGGAAGTTCGGGCGAGGGGTCGGTCACGGCGGGATCGAAGGGGTGTTCTTCCTTGCGGAAGAACTCGACGACCCGCTTCACGTAGCCCCGGGTTTCCTGGTAAGGCGGCACGCCACGGTAGCGATTCACGGCCCCCTCACCCGCGTTGTACGCCGCCGCGACGAGGGCGACATCACCGCGAAAATAGGCCAGCAACCAGCGCAGATAAGCCAGACCACCGCGGATGTTGTCTTCCGGATCGAAGGGCTTCTTGACGTTGAAGCGGGCGGAAGTTTCGGGGATCAGTTGCATGAGCCCCTGGGCGTTCTTGGGCGAGACTGCCGTCGGGTTGAAGTTGGACTCGACCCGGATCACGGCGAGAGCAAGGCGCGGATACACGCCATACTGCGGCGCCAGCCGCGCCACCAACTCGTAGACCTTGCGCGCCTCGAGCGTGGCGTTGGCGATGATCTCCTCGCCCGCCATGTCTTCCGGCGGCGCGGGGTCGATCATGCACTCGGGCTTCTTGCTGGCGATATCGCCGAAGAAACGCAGCATGCGCTGGGCGTGCGCATGACCCTGGTCGGCGGCGAGGCGAAAGAAATAGGCCGCGAGCTCGTCGTCGCGCTGAACCCCGCGTCCGTTGGCGTAAATCCAGCCCACGCTGTACTGGGCCTCGCCGTCGCCAAGGCGGGACGCCTCGCAGTAAAGCTTTACGGCCTCCGCGACATCCCGTGCAACGCCTTCACCATGCTCGTACGCCCGCGCCTGGCTACGCAGCAACTCGCCCTTGTGGGAACTGAGGCTTTCGCTCGCCGCGGCGCCGCCGCAGGCCAGGGCGAGCGCCATGCCCAGTCCGGCCCATCGCCGGACAAGGGATGCGCGCCGCCCGTAAAGCATGGCCTGTCGCTCCGTCACAGGCGCCAGAGGGTCGCCCCGGCCGCCTCGAAGGCCGCCTGGTCGAACTGGCTCTTGACGTCGATGACGACGCCGTTGGCCTGCAACTTGACCATGTAGTCCGCCACCGGACGCGTCTTGATTTCCTTGTGGGATACCGCAGCCACGATGGCCGCCGCCTTGGGCAGGCTATCCCAGGAAACCAGGTCGACGCCGTATTCGTGGCGCGCCTCGGCGGCATCGGCCACCGGATCGTGCACCAGAACCTCGGTCCCGTAGGACTGCAACTCGCGAATCACGTCGATGACGCGGGAATTGCGCAGATCGGGGCAATCCTCCTTGAAGGTCAGGCCCAGGACAACGATGGGAGCACCCTTGACCGCCCAGCCATTGCGCACCAGGTGCTTGATGGTCTGTTCGGCGACGAACTTGCCCATGCCGTCGTTGATACGCCGGCCGGCCAGGATCACTTCGGGGTGGTAGCCGAGCATTTCGGCCTTGTGGGTCAGGTAGTAGGGGTCGACGCCGATACAGTGGCCGCCCACCAGACCGGGACGGAAGGGCAGGAAGTTCCACTTGGTTCCGGCGGCCAGGAGCACTTCCAGGGTATCGATGCCGATGCGGTCGAAAATGATGGCCAGTTCGTTCATCAGGGCGATGTTGAGGTCGCGCTGGGTGTTCTCGATGACCTTGGCGGCTTCGGCGACCTTGATGCTGGACGCCTTGTAGACACCGGCGGTAATGATGTCGCCGTAGACACGGGCCACCAGATCGAGGGTGGCGGGCGTGTCACCGGAGACGACCTTGACGATCTTGGTGACCGTGCGTTCCTTGTCGCCCGGGTTGATGCGCTCCGGCGAGTAGCCGATGAAGAAGTCCTGCTTCCATTTCTGGCCGGACAGCTTCTCGATGATGGGGATGCAGATTTCCTCGGTGGCGCCGGGATAGACGGTCGATTCGAAAACGACGGTGGCTCCGCGCTTGAGGTTGCTGCCCACGAACTCGGAAGCGCCCACCAGGGGGCTGAAGTCCGGCTGATGAGCCTCGTCAACGGGTGTCGGGACCGCCACGACGATGAAATCCGCTTCGCGGATGATGGCCGGATCGGTGCTCACCTCGAGTTGGGTCGCGGCCCGCAGATCCTCGCTGGACACTTCACCCGTGGGATCCTCGTAGCGGCGATAGGCCGCCACCTTTTCCGCGGACAGGTCGAAACCCAGCGTGCGGTATTTCTTGCCAAACTCGACGGCGAGCGGCAGCCCGACGTAACCCAGTCCTACTACAGCGATGGTCGTCATCTCATTCCTCTACGATTAACCAAATCAAAAAATTGAATCAAATCAGAGTCCACTGATCAGCTTTGCCACTTCCGCCTGCTGCGGGAACTTGTCCCCCAGCTTGGCGAGTACGTCCAGATGCTTGCGCGCCTCGGCCTTTTCACCGGCCTTGACCAATACCCGGGCGAGATTGAGCCGGATTTCGGCCTGCGCCGGAGCGAGATCCACCGCCTTGCGCAGCAATTCGAGGGCTTTGCCGGTGTCACCCTTCTCGGCCAGCAGCACGGCCAGCGTATCCATGAGCGACGGCGAATTGGGGGCCAGACTGACCGCCTTTTCGGCATACTCGATGGCCTTGGGATCCTTCAACTGGCCCAGGGCCCAGGCCAGATTGTTCAGCACCCGCGGACTGTTGGGCGCGATGTCCAGCATGGTGCGATACTGCTTCGCGGCCATCGCCCAATCCCCCTTGCTGGCGGCCACTTCAGCCAGGTACTGGCGCACCACGACATCCTTGGGATTGTCCTTCAGCCAGGTGGCGATGACCCGCTCTGCCTCAGCCTTGTTCCCCGCTTGCTCCAGGGTGGAACTGGCCTTGATCGCCAGTTCAGGCACCCTGCCCTTGTCGAGACCCAGGCGATAGGCCTTGGCCGCGTCTGCCCAGGACTTCTGGGACGTATGGACGTCGCCTTCGAAGGCGTAGCCGACAGGTTCAGCGGGACGCTGCTTCTGGACGGTCTTGGCAAGACTGAGGGCGTCCCTCGCCTTGCCGTCCTTCACCAGAAGGAATATCAAGGCACGCTGCGCCTCGAGGAAGTCCGGCTTGATTTCCAGGGCCTTGTGCAGATCCCTGACCGCCTGGCCTTCATCCTTGGCGGCGACACTCACTTCCGCCAACTTCAGGTAGGGCACGGGCGAGTGCGGCTGAAGCGCCGGAAGCTTGCCGTAGGCTGCCTTGGCCTGGTTGAAATCGCCGGCAAGCACCTGGGCGCGGCCCAGGACGTCGTAGAGTTCCGGCCGATCAGGAATCGCCGTCAGCGCCTCCTGGGCGGCCGCCACAGCCTTTTTGGCGTCCTTGGCCCGCAAATGGGACTCGACGAGGGCCAGGCGGGCGACGACGTCGGTCGGATTGGCGCTCACCGCCTTGCTGACCCAGCCCTGGGCCTCGTCCGCCTTGCCGCCGCTGGCGGTAATCATTTCGGCGATGGCCAGGTGGGCAGGCACACTCTTGGGGTCCGCGGCCAGCACGGTTTCAAAGCGACGCCTCGCCTCCTGGGGCTTCTTGTCACGAAGATCGAGCAGCGCCAGATTCTTCGCCGCCGGAAAGTAACCGGGCTTCAGGGCCGCAGCCTTTTCGAAAGCCTTGCGGGCCCCGTCATAGTCGTTCTTGCTCCCCAGAATTTCCCCGCGCAGGTTGAACACCGCCGGATCGTCGGGACGCTTCTTTTCCAGGGCAGCGACGGCCGCCAGGGCCTTGTCGATCTCATTGCGGCGCAGATGGGCGGACACGATGGCCAGATCGGCGACGGGCCCGCTGTCGCTGGCCGAAATGTCCGCCAGTTCTTCAAAGGCAGCGTCAGCCTTGCCTCCGGCCATGTGCATCATCGCGAGACGGGTACGCTTGGCCGGATCCTTGGGGTCGAGGGCCGCCGCCTTGACAAAGAATTGCTCCGCCTTCTTGTAGTCCTTCAGCTGGACGTAGACCTCACCGGCCAGGGCCAGCATCGCGGGGGACTTGTCGATCTGGTCCAGCACCGGCTTCAAGGTTTCCAGGGCTTTCTCGGGCTGGCCGGTCTTCAGGTAGGTGGAGACCAGAAGACGGCGGGCCAGCGGCAGGGTGGATTCGGCGGTCAATGCCTTGGCCAGATTGTCCTGGGCCTGGGTATAGGCCCCCAACTGGAAATCGACCGCCCCTGCGAGTTGCATGGAAACTGCCGAGGGGCGAATCGCCTTGTGGTACTGCTCGAGAACTTCCTTGGCCGCCTTGAAATCCTTGTTCTGATACGCGAGCTGCGCCTGCAGGAACTGCAGGCCCGGGGGATTGCCGATGCCTTTGCGCGCCTGCTCCAGGGCCTGCTTGGCGTCGTCCGGACGCCCCGCCCTGAGGAGGGTGTTCACCAGCGCAATATGGGCGCTACCAAACCGGGGCTTCTTCTCCACCGCCTTGCGGTAGGCGGCCACGGCCTCATCCGCCTCCCCCTTGCCGACCATGATGTCGCCCCGGAGTTTCCAGGCTTCGACCGCATCGGCATTCTGGGCCAGGATGCCGTCGACGATCGCCAGGGCACCGGGGACATCCTTGTCAGTGGTCGCTTTGACCCGGGCCGAAACGAGCAGAGCGGGCACATGGTCGGGCTTCGCGGCAAGGGCCGCCGCAAGGGCCGCCTTGGAAGCCTCCACATGACCGGCAGCCCCCTGGGCGATACTCATGGCGGTATGGTACTCGGCACTCGCCTCATTCCCGGAAACCTGTACCTTGGCGAACTCCTCCACCGCCTTCTTGGCCTCGCCCCGCATGGTGAGCGATCCGACCAGGACGGGAACGACCTTTTCGGCGGGGTACTTGAGTTCGAGCGCCTTCCTCAACTCCACTTCGCCCGGCGCAAGATTGCCTTCATCCACCAGCGCCTTGCCCAGCAGAAACCGCGCTTCGGCCGAATTGGGATCCTTCTGGAGCGCATTCTTGAGCTGGATCACCGCAGCCTTGGTGTCATTTTTGGCCAGGAAATCCTTGGCCGAGGACAGCAGCTTGGCCGGGTCGTCACCCCCACAGGCCGCAAGAGCAAGAACGAGTGCAAGGGCCGAAAGACGGAAGCTGTGCGAAGAGGTCTTGGTCATGAATTGATCTTTCCGGAGGCGAGGAAACGAGAGCTTATTTGAGGCCGAAGCGATGCATGAGGTCGTACAGGGTCGGGCGGCTGATGGCGAGCATTTCGGAGGCTTTTACCACATTGCCATTGGCCCTGCTCAAGGCCGCGATGACGGCCCGCCGCTCGGCCTCGTCACGCACCTTGCGCAGGTCGAGATCCCGTTCCTCCTGGGAACCGTTGTCACGCAGACCGAGATCCTCACGGGCGATTATATTGCCGTCGGCCATGATGACCGCGCGCTTGATGCAGTTTTCCAGTTCCCGCACGTTTCCGGGCCAGGAGTGAGCTTCGATGGCCTGCACGGCATCGTCGCCCAGGGCGATGGCCCCCCGGTTCTGTTCCTCGGCAAAGCGACGCACCAGGGCGTGGGCCAGCAGGGCCGCATCGCCCAGACGATCCCGCAAGGGAGGGATGTTGACCACGATTTCGGCCAGGCGGTAGTACAAGTCTTCGCGGAACTTGCCCTCGTCGATCAGGCCCCGCAGATTCTGGTGGGTGGCGCAGACGACCCGGACATCCACCGCAATCTCCTGCCGCCCCCCGACCCGCTCCACCACCCTCTCCTGCAGGAAGCGCAGGAGCTTGGCCTGGAGGGGAAGCGGCAAATCGCCGATTTCGTCGAGCATGAGGGTGCCCTTGTGGGCCGTTTCGATCTTGCCCGGGGTCGTCTTGGCCGCACCGGTGAAGGCACCCTTCTCATAGCCGAACAACTCGCTCTCGAGAAGATTGTCGGGAATCGCGGCGCAATTGATGGCCACGAAGCGCTCGGCGCGACGAGGAGACGCCTCGTGCAGACCCCGCGCCAAGACCTCCTTGCCGGTGCCGCTCTCGCCCAGCAGCATGACCGTCGCGTTGCTGCCGGAGACCTTCTCGATGGTACGGCACAGGCGCAGCATCTCCGGATCCCGCGTGATGAGCCCGTTGAGGGCATCCGGCTGACGCATGGCGTGCAGACGCTGGTTTTCCTTTTGCAGGTCGTAGAGCCGGAACGCCCGGTCCACGGTAAGCGCCAGGAGATCCGGTTCGAAAGGCTTGGCGAAAAAGTCGTAGGCGCCCAGGGCCACGGCGCGCAAGGCGTTGGTCTGATCGTTCTGACCGGTGAGGACGATGACTTTGAGATCCGGCTCGGCGGCGACCATCTGCTCCAGCAGGCGGAAGCCCTCGGAAACCGAATCCGGGTCCGGCGGAAGCCCCAGATCCATGGTCACCACGGCGGGCTGATGGCGCTTCAACTGCGCCAGCGCAGACTCCCGATCCGAGGCGGTCACCACGTCGTACTGGTCGAAGGACCACTTGATCTGCTTCTGCAAGGCCGGATCGTCCTCGACGACCAGCAGCGGCCTCGATTTTTCGCCGCTCATGCCGCGCTCTCCTGCTGGCGCAGATCGGCCCGCGACCCGCCCTCGAACAGGGGCAGCAGCACGGTCACCCGCGTCCCCTGATTCACCACGCTGTCTACCAAGATTTTCCCCCCGAGTTCATTGATGTACTGCGAGCTTTCGTAGGCGCCGATACCCATCCCGGCGTCCTTGGTCGTCTGGAAGGGCTTGAACAGGCGCTCGCGGATGAAGTCCGCCGACATTCCGTGGCCCGTATCGCCTACTTCCAGCATTGCCTGCCCCCCCTGCTTCTCGATGCGAATCCATACCCGGCCGCGCGGATCGGTGGCATCCAGAGCGTTCTGCACCATATGGCCGAGAACCCGCTCCAGTCGCTCCTCGTGCCCCCGGGTCATGAGAGCCTCCGCGATGTCGACATCCACCGTGCGCCCAAGTACCGCTTTGTTCTTCTGGATGCGCTCGGCAATCAATTTCAGGTTCACCCCCACCGGCGTACCGGGTGGCGTGGCCCCTTCCCGCAATTGAAGCATCAACTGCCGCATGCGTTCGACGGAATTTTCCACGGTCATCAGCATGTCTTCCTGAAATTCTGCGTTGTCCTTGTGTTTTTCCGCATTGCGCAGCATCAGGGAAAGCTGGGTGACGATATTCTTCAGGTCATGCACCACGAAGGCCGACATGCGGTTGAAGGCGTCGAACTTGCGCGCTTCGAGCAGGGCTTCGGTGGCCTGCAACTGCGCCAGGAAGGCTGCCGCCTGCCGTCCTGCGGTCTTCAGGAGATCATTGACCTCCCAGTTGACCTCGATGCGGGTCCGCGCACTGGCCAGAACGACGAAGCCGATCATTTCGGTGCGGGCCAGGAGCGGAACGATGAGCCAGGCATCGGGAATCTCGCCCAGCCAATCCGGCAGCGCGAGGCCCTCGTAGCGCCTCGAATAGCAGCGGTACTCCTCCAGATTGACGACCCAGCCGCTATCGGTGAGAAAGTGGCTGAAGGGCGAACCCGCCTCCTCCCGCGCCGCCACGGCGGGCATGTTCCAGCGCGCCGTCTGCACGAAGCTTCCTGCGGCCGAATCCCGCAGCCAAAGGCCGCCCCCCGGACTTTCCAGCATGTCGGCGAGACCCTTGATGACGTGCAGCCCCATGGTCTGCGGTGATCCCTGCTCCGAAAGAGTCTGGGTGAACTTGAGCCATTCCTCGCGATAGTCGTAGCGGTAGCTGAGAAAGTGCTTGCCGAGGAAAACCCGCACCCTGGCCCGCATGGATCCGGAAAAAGCAACGATGCACAAGCCGAGGAAGGCCATGAAGAGCAGGGCAAACTGCAGGGCCCGGCCCCAATCCCCGCCAAAGTAGCGGACGTAGTACCCCACGCCCGCCATGAACAGAAGGTAGCCCCCGGAAAGCAGCAGCGCCAGCGAATGGAATGCGACCTTCTGGGAGACCCGCAGGCGGGAGGTCCAGTCGCGGCTGCGATTCACCGGCAGGGCGATGAGCGGAACGATGAGCGCATGGGCAAATCCCCGCACGCTGAACACGTCCGGATCGACACGCCCGAAGAGCAGGGCATCGGAATAGAAGTAGAGGTCGTAAACGAAAGCCGCCGCGAGCCCCAGACAGAGAGGCTTGACGTTCCAGCGCGAATCGGTGGCCAGACTGCGATAGAACTGCTCGACCAGGAGCAGGGCGACGACGACCATGGCCAGGGATTGAACGAGATAGAACTTGGCCACCACCAGGGGCAGGCCGCCGGCCAGCCAGACCAGCACACGCAGACCGACGCCCACCAGCGCGACTGCTCCGACCAGCAGCACCACCGGGCGCGAGAGCGGGCGCCGCGTCCCTTTTTCCGGCCCGGACCCCAGGAGCACGAGGATGAGGCCGTACCAGGCCGCGTAACGCAGGGCATCGCACACCTCTGCCGCCCCGCGGAAGTCCCGGGCAGCGCTGAACACGATTCCCAGGCTGGCGAGAGCCCACAGAGCGGAGGCCAGCACAGCCCCCAGCATGATGGCGGCCGGTTGGCGCTCCCCCTCGGCCTGACCCCGCCGGCTCAGCAGATAGCCGAAGAGCAGGACGTAGCCCGCCGCTGCCAGGCCATAGCCCCAGGCCGACAGTTCAGCGATACCGGAATCCATGGATCAGAAAGTCCCTTCGGACGGGTGGCGGATCACGACCCCGCCACATGGACACCCCCTCCGCCCAGCGGGGGGGGGCTGAGGCGATCACCTTGGCGCCGCGAATCCCCGACAGGGGGTCACTGGGCGCCCTTCGCCGTCAACACCACCCCCACCGTCTCGAAGAGGACCAGGATGTCCAGGAACAGGGTGTGATTCTTGACGTAATAGAGGTCGTACTGGAGTTTTTCGGCGGAATCCTCCACCGAAGCCCCGTAATGGTACCTGACCTGGGCCCAGCCGGTGACACCCGGCTTCACACTGTGGCGCACGGCGTAGAAAGGGATTTCCCGGGTCAGCTGATCGACGAAGAAGGGGCGTTCCGGCCGCGGTCCCACCAGGCTCATGTCGCCGTTGAGAACGCTGATGAGTTGCGGTAGTTCATCGACGCGGAGCTTGCGGATCACGCGGCCCACGCGGGTCACGCGGGAATCGCCGGAGGTCGCCCAGCGTGGCTTGCCGTCCTTTTCCGCGTCGGTGCGCATGCTGCGGAACTTGATGACGTTGAACAGACGTCCGTTGAGACCCACCCGTTCCTGACGGTAGAAGATTGGCCCGGCGCTCTCCAGGGAGATGATCAGGGCCGTCAGCAGCATGACCGGCGCCGCCAGCATGAGGAGCACCAGGGCACAGGCGATGTCGAAGGCACGCTTGACGAAGCTGCGCCAGGCCCCCTGGCCGAAGCCGTCGCCGAAGATCAGCCAGCCGGCGTAGAGGGAATCGAGGCGAATCTGGCCCAGGGTCTGCTCGAAATGGCTGGCCAGATCGAGAACGCGAATCCCGGCCAGCTTGCAGTCCAGCAGTTCCCGCAACGGCAGGGCGCCTCCGCGCCGCTCCGTCACCGCCACGACGATCTCGTCCACCTTCAATTGCCGCGCCGTATCGGTAAGGTGCTTGACATTGGACAGCACCTGATCGGCGGGGACGACGATCTCCTCCTCGTTGGAGGCGGGATAGAAGCCGACGACGAGGGCCGCCGGATCGGATTTGTTGAGGGCCTTGCGCACGGCCAGGGCCTTGGCCCCCGCGCCGAAGACCAGAATGCGCCGCACCAGCATCTGGGTCGGGGGGGCATGGACCGTGCTGACCCGATTGACCAGCATGCCGAAAACGGCCGACATGGCTGACAACTGGAGAAACTCGCGGCTCACCGCCGCGACGGGAAGCAGGAGAAAGAGCCCGTAGGCGAGGGGAACGGCGAGGTAAAGGGAAAGCACCGCCCGGGCTCGCGTCTGATGGATCGTCCGCCCATGGAAACGCTGATAGAACCCGAACCAGGCATTGAGCAGCAGCATGATCACCCCCAGGATCACCGCATAGACGGCAACCATGGCGAGGTCGATGGGCAAACCGGCGCCGACCCACAGGGTCGCGATGATCATCGCGACAAATACGAAGGAGAAATCGAAAAGGACTTGCAGCAGCGTACGCCACCGAACCCAATGATTGAACATCCTGACCACTGCTTACTCCGAGGCTTTGTGCGCGGGGCGCAATTTTTGTCGGCGGGTCCGTAAACCACCAGGCGGTAGCAGGCCGGACCCTCGCTCCGCGGGCGCTCCAACACGGCACCCGCCCATTCCTGTGGAGCGCATCTTAGGTTTGGGGTGCCAAAAGGGGGAGGCATTATTTCACGTCGCCCGGGAAATGCCGATAGCGGGGCGATCCCGCCATCGCTGCGCCGCAACAAAACGTGCCGGATTTGGTCCGAACCCCGCCTCCGCGGCAGCCTCCACCAGCCCTTCCGAGGGCGACATGTATTATTTCACGCGCACATTTTGGGTGAGCGTGTACCCTTGCGGGGCTTGAGCGGGAGGCATGTTCCCGGGACCCGTCGGGCGCGGAGTTTCGCGCTTCCCGCGCCCCCCGGGGAACCCTCCCGGGGGGCGCGGGACAGGGCAATCCTTGCTATGCTTCGCGCTTTTTCCCCGGAACCGCCGGACAGGAATTCAACCAGGCGCCCCGTTCCGGGGCGTCGCTGCCAAGACTTGACGAATCAATGAATCCAGAAATTCCCGGATATCCTGCGGACGCCTGCGGAAAACCCGTCATCGGCCTGGGCGACGCCGAGCTGTATGGCTACGCCCACCTCATCCGCCTGACCGAATCCCTCATCCTGGACCTGTTCAGCCGCGGCCTGCTGTCGGGAACCACCCATACCTGCATCGGCCAGGAACTCTGCCAGATGAGCGTGGTGCGGGCGCTGTCCGACCCCAATGACGTGGTGCTGTCCAATCACCGCAACCACGGTCACTTTCTCACCTATTCCGGCAATTTCCTCGGCCTGGTGGCCGAAATCATGGGGCGCGAGGCTGGCGTCTGCGGCGGTTTCGGGGGCAGCCAGCATATCGCCTTCCGTCATTTCCACAGTAACGGGGTCCAGGCCGGCATGACCGGTATCGGTGCCGGCCTGGCCCTCGACCGCCGCCTTGCCGGCAGCACCGCGGTGGTGGCCATCATGATCGGCGACGGCACCCTGGGCGAGGGCATGCTCTACGAGAGCATGAACCTTGCCGCCGTCTGGCAGGCCCGCGTGCTCTTCGTGGTCGAAAACAACGGCATCGCCCAGACCACCTACACCGCCGACACCGTCGCCGGCACCATAGAAGGCCGCGGCCAGGCCTTCGGCCTCAGGACCTGGCGCCTGGACGACAGTGCGCCCGATTTCGCCGCCGCAGTCGCCGACGTGGTGGCCGAGATGCGCGCGGGCGAAGGCCCCGGCATGCTGGTCATCGATACGCGCCGCCTGGGCCCCCACAGCAAGGGCGACGATCTGCGCAGCGACGCGGAAAAGGACTTCATCGCCCGCCGCGACCCGGTCGCCGCTCTGGGCGAACGCCTGGGCGACTCCGAGCGGGAGGCGATCGAAGCGCGCAACCGCGCCTTCGTCGCCCAGGTCGAAGCCCTCGCCCTCGCTTCACCCGAAGCCACCTTCGCCGACCTCCCCACCCATAGCCTGCGCCCCGCCGCAGCGGCGCCCGCAGCCGAGCTGCGCTCCGAGGCGAAAACCGTGCGCCAGTCGCTCAACGACGCCCTGCGCCACCTGCTGGCCAGCGATTCCCGCAGCCTGGTGATCGGTGAAGACCTGCACGAACCCTACGGCGGCGCCTTCAAGGTCACCGCCGGGCTGTCCGAGGAATTCAAGGGACGGGTCATCTCCACCCCCATCAGCGAGGCCGGCATCACCGGCGCCGCCATTGGCCTGGCCCTGGCCGGGCGGCGTCCCATCGTCGAAATCATGTTCGCCGACTTCCTGACCCTGTGCATGGACCAGATTTACAACCATGCGGTCAAATTCCCCGGCATGTTCGAGGACTGTTCCGTTCCCCTGGTGGTGCGGGCGCCCTGCGGGGGCCGCCGCGGTTACGGCCCCACCCACAGCCAGAGCCCGGAAAATCTGCTGGTTTCCGTCCCCGGCCTCACGGTGCTCTACGCCAGCCACCGCCACGCCAGCGGTGCCATGCTGGCGGATGCCTCAAGCCGCTGGCCCAATCCCACGGTATTCCTGGAGCACAAGCTGCTCTACGGCGAAACCCAGGACCCCCTTGATTACACGGTCGTCCCGGCCAGCCCGGCCGACGCGGGCGCCGATCTCTTCCCGACCCTGCGCCGGGGCGCCGTCGATCCCGACGTCACCCTGGTGGGCTTCGGCGGCATGCTGCCCTTCATCGAGCGGGCGGCCCAGCGCCTGGCGGAGGAAGAAGAGCTCGAAGTCGAGATCGTCGCCCCCGCCCTGCTCAGCCCCCTGCCGCGCCATACCCTGCTGGAAGCCCTGCTGGAAAGCCCGCGCATCGTGGTGGTCGAGGAATCCCACCACGAATTCGGCGTCAGCGCCGAACTGCTCGCCTGTCTGGCGGAAGCCGGCTACCGCGGCACCGTGGTCCGCCTAGGCCTGCCGCCGGTGCCCATCGCCGCGGCGCGCAGCCTGGAACGCGCCCAGCTGATCGACGAAAACGTCATCGTCGACAACGTCCTCGAATTGTTCTGATTGAAACGGATTTCCCTATGGCTGCAGCAATTCATGTCCCGCGGGTGAATAACAACGACGACGAGGTCAAGCTCGTCGGTCTCGACGTCGCCGTCGGCGCCCGCATCGAAAAGGGCCAGATCGTCGCCCAGGTGGAGACCGACAAGGCCGTGGTCGATGTGGAAGCCACCGCCGCCGGTTTCGTCCTCGCCGTCCAGGGCGAAGTGGAACAGGTACTCCGGGTGGGCTCGGTGCTTCTCTGGGTCGGCGAGACGCCGGACGAAGCGGTCCCCGAAGCGGAAACCGCCGCCGGCGCCCCCGGCGCCCGCGACCTTTCCGCCCCCACGGCACGGGCCCGCCTGCTGCTCGCCGAATACGGCCTGCAAGCGGCGGACGTGCCCGCCACCGGCCCCCGCCTGAGCGTCCGCGACATCGAGGCCCACGCCGAACGCCTGGGCCTCAGCCGGCGCCCCGCGGCGAGCGCCGCGCCGGCCGCCGCCGAATCCGCCCCTGTCGAACCGGGCGCCCGCGTCGGCCTGAGCGGCGAAGAGAAAGGCATGCTGGCCACGGTGCTCTGGCATCGCGACGTCGCCGTCCCCGGCTACGTCGAGGTGAGCTACGATGCGACCCCCTGGGACGAACTGGCCCGCGACTACGGCGCCCGCCACAAGCTGCTGCTCAACCCGCTCCTGCCGCTGCTGGCCTGGCGTCTGGTCGAGCTGGCGCGGGACAACCCCCGCATCAACGCCACCCTGGTCGGCCGGGAAAGGCACGAATACCGCGACGTGAACCTGGGCTTCACGGTCCAGGCCGGGGCGACCCTCTACCTCACCGTGCTGCGCGACGCCGCCCGCCGGGAGCCCTTGGCCTTCGTACAGGACCTGATCGACATCCAGCGCCGGGCGGCAGCCCACAAGCTGGCCCCCGAGGAGCTGCAGGGCGCCACCATCGCCTTTTCCAGCATGGCGCGCTGGAAGGTCAATCGCCACGTTCCCATCCTGTCGCCCCACACCGCCCTCATGGTGGCCCATACCGCCAGCGCCGACGGCACCGGCATCCTGGGCGCGAGCTACGACCACCGCGTCCTCAACGGCTCCGAAGTCGCCGCCTTGCTGCGCCAGTTGAGCACGCCGCCCCGCCTGGACCCATAACCCGAAAGAGCACCCATGACCCTCGACAAGAACACCATCCAGGCCGCCATCAAGGCCAAGATCGTCGACATCGCCCGCATGCTGGGCAGCGACGCCAGCGACCTGGCCGCCGACGAACTCATCCCGGCCACCGGCTACATCGATTCCGCCGGTCTCCTCGACCTCATCGCCTGGTACGAGGCCGAATTCGACATCCAGGTCGCTGCCGAGGAATTCACCATCGACAACCTGGGCACCCTGGAGTCCATGGCCGGCTTCGTCCTGGCCAAGAAGGGCCTCGCCTAGGCATGGGAGCCCGACCGGCTCAAGCCTGCGGCGCTTTGCATCCCTTCTTCCTGGAAAGCGGGGGCGCCCGCCTTTTCGCAGTCCATCATCTCCCGGCGCCGGAACATCCGGTACGCGGACAGGTGCTCTGCGCCCTGCCCTTCAACGAGGAAATGAACCGCAGCCGCAGCATGGTGACCCTGCTCGCCCGGCGCCTTGCCGAAGGGGGTTACGGCACACTGGTCGTCGACCCTCTCGGCACCGGGGACAGCGCGGGGCACACCCGGGACGCCCGCTGGGAAATCTGGCGCGACAACCTGCGCGCGGCGCGGGACTGGCTGGGCGCGCAGCCCGGCAAGCAGCGGGTCTTCCTGGGTATTCGCCTGGGCGCCATCCTGGCCGCCGAACTGGCCGCCGAGACCCCCGGCCCCGCAACGGCCCTCGCCCTGTGGCAGCCGGTGACGGACGGCAAGCTGCACCTGACCCAGTTCCTGCGCGTGCGCATCGCCGCCCATCTCGACCGCCCCGACCTGCCCAAGGAAACCACCGCCGGCATGCGCGAAAGCTTTGCCGCCGGCGAGTGCGTCGAGGTGGCCGGCTACGAACTGCACCCGCAATTCGCCCGCAGCCTGGACGCTCTCAAACTGGCCCCCGCCGCTCCTGCGGCCGGCACCCCCTGCCTGTGGCTGGAAAACGGCAGCGAGGACGCCACCATCCCCCCGGCCAGCCAGACCGTCATCGACCGCTGGAACGCCGCCGGCGTCCCCGTCGTCGCCCAGACCTTCACCGGCCCCGCCTTCTGGCAACTGCACGAGCGCGTCCTGGCCCCCGCCGCGGTCGAGGCGACGCGGACCTGGCTCCTGGGCCTGGAATGAGCGCATGAAAGAGGAAGCCCTTAGTTTCGACTGCCAGGGCAGCGCCTTGGTCGGCATCCTGCATCGGCCGGAAACCCCCGGCCGGCGGGGCGTGCTGGTCATCGTCGGCGGCGGCCCCCAGTACCGGGCCGGCGGCCACCGCCAGCTCACCCTGTGGTCCCGCCGGCTGGCCGCTGAAGGCTACCCCGTCCTGCGCTTTGACTACCGCGGCATGGGGGATGCCCACGGAGACTTCCGCGGTTTCGAGCACATCGGCGACGATATCGATGCGGCCATCGCCGTCTTCCGCGCGCAGGTTCCTGAATTGGAAGAAGTGGTGCTGTGGGGCGAATGCGACGCCTCTTCGGCCATCCTCTTCCACGCCCACCGCCACCCCGGCGTCGGCGGCATCGTCCTGCTCAACCCCTGGGTGCGCACCGAAGCCGGTGAAGCCCGCGCCATTCTCAGGTTCTACTACCTGCAACGCCTGACCCAGGCCAGCTTCTGGAAAAAGGTATTCAGCTTCAAGTTCAACCCCCTGGCGTCGGTGACCTCGGCCCTGGGCCTGCTGTCCAAGGCCCGCAGCGCGGCTGCGCCGCCCTCCGCGACCGCCCCCGGCCCTGCCGCCGCGCCGGCCCTGCCCGCCGACCGTCCCCTGCCGGAACGCCTGCTCTTCGGCATGACGCGCTTCAAGGGCAAGGTCATGCTGGTCATGAGCGGGCGCGACCTCATCGCGCGGGAATTCGACGATCTGGTGAAAAGCTCGCCGGCCTGGCTGGCGGAGTTTGCGGCCAAGCCCGTCACCCGCTTCGATTTCGCCGAAGCCGACCACACCTTTTCTTCCGCCGCCCAGCGCGAGCAGGTGGTGAACTGGGGCCTCGCCTGGCTACGTAGCTGGTAAGCCCCCCGAGAACCGATTCCCATGGCACGCCCCCACATCGAACCCGTCACCGACGCCAGCCTGGACGAATTCGCCCAGTTTCTGCACGAAAACCTCTCCCGCGACCAGTCCCCCGCCCAATGGTCGCAGCGCTTTCGCACGTCCTGGATCGACCCGCAGCCCAACTACGGTTTCGTCCTGCGCGACGAGGGTCGCATCGTCGGCGGCATCGGCGCCATCTACGCCCAGCGCATTCTGGGGGGCAAGGAAGAGCGCTTCTGCAACATCACCAGTTGGTGCGTCCTCGACGCCTACCGCCAGCAGAGCATGCGGCTCGCCATGGCGGTCATCGGCCAACCCCGCTTCCACTACACCGACTTCTCCCCCACCAAGGTGGTGGCGGGAACCCTCCAGTTCTTCAAGTTCCGTGCCCTGGACGACCGCCAGGCAGTCCTCTTCAACCTGCCGGGGATTGCCCTGAGCAGCCGGGTGCTGACCGAACGCCGCGCAATCGAAGCCGCCCTGCAAGGCGAAGCCCTGCGCATTTACCGCGACCACGCCGATTTCCCCTGGCTACGGCACGTCCTGGTGGGGCGCCCGGGAGACTGGTGCCACGTCATCTACAAACCGCGCCGCTTCAAGCGCCTGCCGGCGGCGGGCATCATCCACCTGAGCGACGGCGCCGCCTTCTGCCGCCACTTCCGCCGTCTGGCCGGCCACTTCCTGGCCCGGGGCATGGTGACCACCCACGTCGAATGCCGCCGCCTGCCGCAGTTGCCCTGGCCGTCTGCGGTACGCAGCGGATTCAATCCCAAGATGGTCTTGAGCACGACCTTGAAGGACGAGGACATCGACTACCTCTATTCCGAAACCGTCGCCCTCGACCTGTGAAGCCCATGCGCAAGCTCCTCATGATCGCCTACCACTACCCCCCGGTGAAGGGGAGCAGTGGCATCCAGCGGACCCTCAAGTTCTCTGCCTACCTGCGCGAGCACGGATGGGAGCCGATCATCCTGACCGTACACCCGCGGGCCTACGCCCAGGTCTCCGACGACCAGATGGGCGAAATTCCTGCCGGCATGGTGGTCGAGCGCGCCTTCGCCCTCGACACCTCGCGCCACCTGGCCCTGGGCAAGCGCTATCTGGGCTGGATGGCCCAGCCGGACCGCTGGGCGGCCTGGACCCTGGGCGGCGTATGGAGCGGCCTGCGCCTCATCCGCCAGCACCGGCCGGCGGCGATCTTTTCCACCTACCCCATCGCCACCGCCCACCTGATCGGCCTCTCCCTCGCCCGTTCGAGCGGCCTGCCCTGGATCGCCGATTGCCGCGACTCGATGACCGAGCCCGGCTACCCCACCGATCCCCTGACCTGGAAAACCAACCGCCGCCTGGAACAATCCATGGTGCGCCACTGCACCCGGGCCATCTTCACCACCCGGGGCACCCTGGACATGTACGCCGAGCGCTATGCGGAAATCCCCGCCGAGCGCTGGGCCATCATCGAAAACGGCTACGACGAGGAGAACTTCCGCGACGCCGAGCAGGGTGCGGCACCGGCCCCCGCCGGTTCCCGGGAGCGGCTCACCCTGATCCACGCCGGTATCCTCTACCCCGCCGAGCGCGACCCGCGCCCCTTCTTCGCCGCCCTGGCCCAGTTGCGCGACAAGGGCGCCGTTCATGCCGGCAATCTGCGGGTCGTCCTGCGCGCCTCGGGCAACGAGGCGGAATACGGCAAGATGCTCGGCGCCCTCGCCCTGACCGATTTCGTCGAACTCGCGCCGCCGGTGCCCTACCGCGCCGCGCTGCAGGAAATGCTGGAAGCCGACGGACTGCTGCTCTTCCAGGGCAGCATGTGCAACCACCAGATCCCGGCCAAACTGTACGAGTATTTCCGCGCCGGCCGCCCCCTGTTCACCGTGGCCGACCCGGTGGGCAACACGGCGGAAACGGCCCAGGCGGCAGGCGCCGACGCCATCGCCGACATTCGCGACGCGGCGGATATCGCCCGGCGGCTGGAATCCTTCCTGGAGGGTCTGCGGCAGGGCACGGTGCGAGGCGTGGCGCCGGAGACGGCGGCGAGGAACTCGCGCAAGGCGCGCACCGCCGAGTTGGCAGCCCTGCTGAACAGCGTCACCGGCTCCGCCGGTCGCTGAGGGGGACGCGAGGTGCGCGCCGCCCTGGTATTCCTGTGGCGATCAGGCCGCCAGCTTGGCGGTCACGAAATCCAGCAGGGTGCCGAAGGTCTGGAAGACCGCGCCGTCGATTTCGTCGTCCTCGACGGAGAATCCGAAGCGATCCTCGAAGGCCGTCAAGACGGCCACCACACCGATGGAATCGACTTCGGGCACCGCTCCCAGGAGTGGGGTGCTTTCGGTGAATTTCGCCGCACGCCCTTCGAGGTTGAGGGTCTCGTCCAGCAATTTGATCAGTTCGCGTTTGATATCCAAGGCACTTCCTCTAGGGGCAAGAATCACCGTTTCGGGGCGTCCCCCGCCGGTTGCGGGGCGACGGATTATAACCGCAGCCGCCGGGCGCCCTGCGTGAGAATCCTCACGACGGCGGGCGCGGTGCGGCGTACCGCTACCCTCCCTTCCCCCCCCGCCGGGCCGGCGAGGAAAGACCAGCGACTCGACCGGCGTCCCCCGCACTAAGTCTCACCATGCTGTTCAACTCCTACGAATTCCTGCTGGTCTATCTGCCCCTGACCCTGGCGGGCTACTTCGCCCTGGGGCGACGCTCGGCCACCGCCGCCGCCACCTGGCTGGCCATCGCCTCCCTGGCCTTCTACGGCTGGTGGGACGTGCGTTATCTGCCCCTGCTGGGCGCCTCCATCGCCTTCAACTACCTGATGGGGGGCGCCATCGCCCGCCGGGCCGGCACCCCGGCGGCCAATCGCCTGCTGGCCCTCGCGGTGGGCGGCGATCTGCTGGCCCTGGCCTGGTACAAGTACGCCGGATTTTTCGCCAGTTCGGCCAACGCCCTCCTGGCTGCCGGCCTGCCGGTGCCGGAAATCGTCCTGCCCCTGGGGATTTCCTTCTTCACCTTCACCCAGATCGCCTACCTGGTGGACGCCTGGGCCGGCAAGGTGCGCGAAACCCGGCCGGTGCACTACGTGCTGTTCGTGTCCTACTTCCCCCACCTCATCGCCGGCCCGGTGCTGCACCACGGCGAAATGATGCCCCAGTTCGACCGCCTGCGGAATTACCGGCCGCGGCTCAACAACTTCATCATCGGCGGCAGCATTTTCATCTTCGGGCTGTTCAAGAAGGTGGTCATCGCCGACAACCTGGCACCCAACGTGGGGACGGTCTTCGACCAGACCAGCAACCCCACCCTGCTGGTGGCCTGGGGCGGCGTCCTGGCCTATACCTTCCAGCTCTATTTCGATTTTTCCGGCTATTCGGACATGGCCATCGGCCTCTCCCGCCTCTTCGGCGTGCGCCTGCCCCTCAATTTCAATTCGCCCTACAAGGCGACCTCGATCACCGATTTCTGGCGCCGCTGGCACATGACCCTGTCCCGCTTCCTGCGCGACTACCTCTACGTTCCCCTGGGGGGAAACCGCAAGGGCAAGGCGCGCCGCTACGTGAATCTCCTGCTCACCATGCTGCTGGGCGGCCTGTGGCACGGCGCCGGCTGGACCTACGTCCTGTGGGGCGCCCTGCACGGCATTTACCTCTGCATCCACCACGCCTGGTCGGCCCTGGCCCGCGGCTGGCGGCTGCCGCGCCCTCTGGCCGTGGCGCTCACCTTCGGGGCCGTCATCGTCGGCTGGGTGTTCTTCCGCGCCACCAGCGTCGCCCAGGCCCTCGACATCCTGGCCGGCATGGCGGGCCTGCACGGCGTCGCCCTGCCGGAAGCCATCGCGTCCCAACTCGGCCCCCTCAAGGCCCCCCTGGCCGAGATGGGCGTGCAGTTCTACTTCGGCAAGGGCGCCCAGTTCGTCTCCACCTGGGTCTGGGTGGCCCTCGCTGCGGCCATCGCCTTCGGCCTGCCCAACACCCAGGAGTGGCACCACCGTTTCGGCCCGGCGCTGGAAGCGGTCAGGAGCGACCGCCGCGCCCACCTGTCCCTCAGCAGCGGATGGGCTCTCGGTCTGGGTCTCGCTTGCGCCCTGTGCGTGGTGATGCTGTCGCAGCCCTCCGAGTTCCTCTATTTCCAGTTCTGATGCGGACATGAGCCTGCGCCCCCCCTCCCCCGCATCGGCCCGTCGGCGCTTTGCTGCGCTCTGGCTCGCCGCCCTCGTCGTAGCTCTGGCTGCGGTGGCTGCCTTCACCCGCCTGGCGGACCCCTACGGCCTCTACGAAGGTCCTCGCTGGGCGGCCTTCAACGCCCTCAAGGCCCGCCCCGACCTCACCCTGGGGGACATCAAACTGGCCGGCGCCCTGCGCCTGCGGCCGGACGCGGTCGTCCTCGGCAATTCCCGCGCCGACATCGGTTTCGATCCGCAAAGCCTCGCCGCCCGCGGCTGGGGCGAGCGCCCTTACAACCTCGCGGTGCCGGGCTCCGGCATCGAGACCAATGTGCACCAGCTGCGCACCCTGCTCGACCAGGGCGTCGTCCCCCGCCGCCTGCTGGTGGGCGTCGAATTCCTCGATTACCTGGAACGCCAGGGCGCCAAGCCCGCGCGCGCTCTGGCGGAACCCCGCCCCTGGCCGGAGCGCCTGCTCCGGCTGCGCCTGCAGGGCCTGTTCACCCTGACCGCCATCAAGGACAGCCTGGCCACCGTCGCCGCCCAGCATCGCGACGACACGCCGGTACTGCGCGCCGATGGCTTCAATCCCCTGCGCGAATACCCCGCCCTGGCCCGCAAGGAGGGCTATTTCTCGCTCTTCCGCCAGCGCGGACTGGAAAACGCGCGCCGCTTCCGTGACAGCCGCCCCCCGGCGGACTGGGAGGATACCCACGATTACCGGGCCCTGGAGCGCCTGCTGACCCTGGCCGCCGAGCGGGGCATGCGCGTCGACCTGGTGATCTACCCCTACCACGCCCAGGTGATCGGCCTTTTTGCCCGCTACGAGCTGTTGCCGGCCTTTGCGGCCTGGAAGTCCGCCCTGGTCGATCTGACCGATCGCCGGGCCACGGCGGGCACCGCCGTGCGCCTGTGGGATTTTTCCGGCCTCGACGAACGCACCGCCGAAGCCATCCCCCCGCGCAACGACAGAGGCAGCGTCACGCGCTGGTATTGGGAGGCCGGCCACTTCAAGGCAGCCCTGGGGGACGATATCCTGCGCCGCATCGGGGAAGAAGCCCCCGCCCACCGCCTGGCGCCCCCGCGCCTGCGTCCGCCGGACCTGACCCCGGCCCTGGATTCCCTGCTGTCCGCCCGCCCCGATCTGCGGGAAGATCTCGACCAGATCGTCGCCACGGTCAAGTGAAACGCATGCCGAGCCTCGCCCTCCCCCCATCCCCTCTGCTGCGCTGCGGCCGAGGAGATCCCGCCACGACGCCGCGCGCATTGCGCCCTGAGGCCCCCATGAAACCCGCCCTCTCCTGCCTGTTCGCCCTGCTCCTTGCCCTGCCGGGCATCACCGCGGCCGCCGCCGTCGATGCCGAGAAGGACTGGGCCGAACGCTCCCGCGCCCCCGGCGTCCTCGTCGCCGAAGGCTTCGACGACATCCAGGCCTGGGCGCGGTACAGCTGGGACAAGGCGGGCTGCAACGCGGACTACCAGGTGCGCGTCAATGGCTCCGTGGCGGGCTGCCGCAACAACGCCTGGGATTCCGCCGAGCGCAGCTCGGGCAAGGGCTCGGTGCGCTTCGACATCCTGCCGCGCACTTCGGAAGGTGGCGGCGGCAACATCGTCATCCCCTTCGGCGACTTCGCCACGCGGCAGTTCGGCGCCAACAGCGATCTCTGGGTCTCCTGGCGCCAGAAGATGGACGCCCGCTTCATCGCCGGCTTCCGCACCCGCGAGGGGCGCATCGCCAACGCCAAACAGGTCATCATCGCCCAGGGAGACATTCCCATCCCGGGAAGCACCAAGGTCGTCGAGGGCCAGGCGTGCAGCGAGAATCAGGTCGTCGTGGTCGCCTCCACGCCCCACCAGGGCAGCGCCCATCCCATCGGCTACATCGAGTGCGCCCGCTACCGCCCCTTCGAGCAAGCCCTGCGTGCCGGCCAGTATGGGGGCGATGCCCGGGGCAGCACCGCCATCACGCGCCAGAACATGCGTACCGACGGCAAGGGGCGTCACACCTGCATCGGTTGGCCCGCCCACCTGGACAAGAGCGGCTGCCTCAGCTACCGGCCCGACGAGTGGATCAGCTACATGGTGCACCTGAAACTCGGACCCGCCAGCCCCCGCGGCTATGAGGATTCCACCTACGAGTTGTACGGCGCCTACGCGGGCGAGGATTTTCAGCTGCTCCACCGCGTCTCCCTGGTCATCCCCCGCGGCCAGTACTATGTCGGCGGCGACCCCGCCGAGCGCTCGTCCTACAAATCGGGCTGGACCCCGACCAACGCCCACCCGGAAGCCAAGTACGGCAAGCTCTGGCTCCTGCCCTACATGACCAACAAGGATCCCCAGGAGGATTCCGGGCGGGGCTCCACCTGGTACGACGAGGTGATCGTTTCCCGCTGTCGCATCGCCGCCCCCGGGCGTCCTCTGGCGGATCCCTGCGCCGGCCAGACCGGAGCCCCCACGGACCGTCCGCGGGAGGCCGTCCCGGCTCCGGCCTCGTCGGCCTCGTCGGCCACGCCGACCATGAGCAGCGCCAAACCCGCCGCTCCTGCCCCCGCGCCGGTGCCAGCGCCCCCGGCATTGCCGCGCCCGGCGCCGACCCCCGGCGATCCGGTCGCCCTGCTGCACAGCCTCAAACCGGGGGAATGGGTCGAACTGGCCAACAGCCCCCTCGCCAAAGCCGTACTCAACGCCTGCAAGCTGCCCCAAATCGAAGCCGCCTACGACCGCCTCGGTCACGGCCTCATCGGCTGCAATGTGGAATCCCTCTTGTCCTACAGCGGCGGCGCCTACGACAGCCGCGGCCACCGGCTCCTGGTCTGGGGCGGGGGCCACTCGGGCTACGCCGGCAACGAAATCTACGCCTACAACCTCGCCGCCGGGCGCTGGGAACGCCTTACCGACCCCACCCCGCCCCTCCTCGACGTGCGCTACGACAAGGCCAGCAAGAAGCTGGTGGGCGAAGACCCGCCCTGGCGCGACCCCCGCTACCCCCCAGCCCCCATTTCCGTGCATTCCTACGACCAGTTGGCCTACCTGCCGGAGCAGCACCAATTTTTCGCGGCCGGGGGCGCCACCTTCAGCGGCAATGGCTTCTCCACGGCCAAGACCTGGCTCTTCGACCTGAGCAAGAGCGACGCTGGCGGCTGGTCAGAGGCGGAACCCATGCCCGGCAAGCCCTACGGCCTATACGAATACAACATGGCCACGGCCTACGACCCGGTTGCCAGACGCGTCGTGATGCGGGGTTACACTCAGTCGGCCACCTACGATCCCGTCTCCCGTACCTGGTCCATCACGGGCAAGGGTCTGGCCTCGCGCCGACTGGGTTCGGTGGGGGAAATCGACGCCAAACGCCGCCTCTTCGTGCTCATCGGCGGCGGTGCGGCCGAGGTCTACCCGGTCGGCCCCAAGGGCGAACTCGGGCCACCCAAACCCTTAGGCGCCGGCGGCGACCGCGAAATAGAGCAGTGCTATGGCCCCGGGCTGGAATACGACAGCCGGGCAGAGCGGCTGGTCGCCTGGTGCAGCGGAGGGGACGTCTACGCCCTGGAGGGCACCCCCCTGCGCTGGGTCAAATACGCCGCCTACAACACGGCCTTTCCCGGCCCCCGCACACCGCAGATGCGGGGCACCTACGGCCGTTTCCGCTACATGCCCGAGTACGACGCCTATATCGTCGTCAATGGCCTGCGCGACAACGTCTTCCTTTACCGTTTCCCGGGAGGCCGGCGCTGAGCCGGCTCTGAGCCCCCCATGGCCCATCGCAACATCAAGGGATTCGACGGCATTCGTGCCCTGGCCGTCATCGCCGTCATCCTCTCCCATGTCGGCGTCTACGCGGCCCTCACCGAGCGGGGCCTGCTGTCCGAACCGATCCTGGCCATGGTCGGCGGAGGCACCGGGGTTCAGGCCTTCTTCGTCCTTTCCGGGTTTCTCATCACCTCCCTGCTGATCGCCGAATTCGATGCCACGGGAAGCATCTCTATCCGCAAATTCATTCTCCGCCGCACCCTGCGCATCTTTCCGCTCTACATCCTCTTCCTGCTCATCGTCACGGTTCTGCACCTGCTGCTGCCCGGGGTCACCACCTGGCCTTCGCTTTACTACGCCTACGCCTACGCCTTCAATTTCGCCCCCACCCAGCACTACACGCCCATCCTGGGCCACACCTGGTCCCTGGCGGTGGAGGAACACTTCTACCTCGTCTGGCCGAGTCTCTTCCTCCTCACCTATGCCCGGCGCCGGCCCTATCTGGTGGGCCTGACCCTGGTCTTCATCTTTACCGCCCCCCTCCTCAACCTCGCCTTCACCCGCCTGGGCATCGGCAGGGAATACTTCGTCGGCCGCTTTTCCTTCATCGCCGGCGCCGCCATCGCCCTGGGCTGCCTCATGGCCCTCCTGGCCCACGGCCCCAGGACCGCGGACCGCTTCCGCCGCACGGTCGCGTCCCCCTGGACCCTGGCCGCCGGCCTGCTGCTCTTCGCCAACTCCCTCTACCTGCAGGTCGACTCCTGGTTCCTGAAACATGCGGGCTCCGGCCTGGCCCGCAACCTGGGCATCGCCCTGCTCGTCGGCTGGATCTACTTCAACCAGACCAGCCGCCTGACCCGCTTTCTGGAACTCCGCCCCCTCAAGTACATCGGGCTCATCTCCTACGGCCTCTATCTCTTTCAGGGGCTCTTCCTCACCACCGACCCCACCCGGACGCCGCAACAGGCCTGGCCCCCCTCCCCCGAGGTCGGTCTCCTCCTGCTGCTCCTCGCTGCGCCCCTCGCCTACCATTTCTTCGAAATCCCCTTCCTGCGCCTGAAGAGCCGCTATGCCGCCGCAACGCTCCCCGCAGGGGGGGACCCCTCTCCCACCCCGGCGCCGGCCCAGGGCCGCTGACCCGCCTTCACCCCGCCACGCCCATGACCGCCCCCGGCGCCCCCGTCCCCGCAAGCCGCCCCCGGAACCTCTCCTGGTTCGTGCTGCGCCTCGCCTTCGCCGCCCTTGCCTTCGCCGCCCTCTGGGGGCCCGAATTTCTGCACTACCACGTGGCGAAAGCGCCCCCCGCCGACGCCGCCATCGAAGCCGGGCGCCAACTGCCCTCCGCCGCCGTCCTCACCGAAATCGCGGAGATGCCCCTTACCGTCGGACTCGGCGTCGCCGCGGCGGATCTGGTCCCGGCGTCAGAAGACGCGCTGCGGGGCAGGCTGCGCGCCCCGGCCTATCTGGACGAACCCCGCCCGCTCCTGGGCTACCCCGGCGACATCGAGACGGGGCCGCCGACCCTGCGCCTGGCGCTGGCCGGCCTCGCCCTGGAAGACCAATTGCTGCGGGCCTTCGAAGCCACCGGGGACGATCGCTTCCTGCGCGAAGCCCTGCGCCGCACCGTCACCTTCGCGGCCCACGAGAAAAGTCGGCGCATCGACAACGGCTTTCTCTGGAACGACCACGCCATCGCCGCCCGTATCGCCGCCATGGCGCGGCTCTGGCGCCACCTGCGCGAGCGCCCCGACGTGGCCGGCGAGCACGCCGGCCTTCCCCTCGCCGTGGTCCAGCAGGCGGCCCGCATGCTGGCCAAGCCGGATCATTTCACCGTGCGCACCAACCACGGTGTGATGCAGAACCTGGCCCTCCTGCAAATCGCCGCAGGCTTCCCCTCCCTCGATCCGGACCGCCGTCTCGTCGCCCTGGCCCTGGAGCGTCTGGGGGTCCAGGCCGGATTTTTCGTTTCCCCCGAGGGGGTCGTCCTGGAACACTCGGCCGGCTATCACGCCCACGGCAGCGAACTCCTCGCCGTGGCCCTGCGCCTGTGCGCACTCAACCGGGTCGAACCGCCCCCCTTCCTCGCCGGCGCCGCCCGACGCAGCCATGAGGTCCTCGCGCTGTTGCGACGCCCCGACGGAACGCTGCCGGCCTTCGGCAATACCGACTTCGGCACCCCGGTCCCCTCCCCGGGGCCGGACCCGGCCCCCGGCAACCACCTGTTTCCGGTTGCCGGCTACGCGCTCTGGTGGACCTCCGCCGGCGAAAGCCTCCGCGCCCGTCCGACCCAGACCGTGGTCGCCTGGGCCAAGCACGACGGCCATGGCCACAAGCGCGCCGACGAGGGCAGCCTGCTCCTGTGGTCCGACGGGGTGTCCTGGCTCACCTCCATCGGCTACTGGCCCTATGGCCACGCCCTGACCCGGATTTCCTACGGCTGGAATGCGTCCAACGCCCCCCACGAGGTCGGCGAGGGGGCCAAGAGTCCCCGCCGGGTGAGCCTGCGCGGCACCGCGGAAGGGGCGGGTGTGCGCGCCCTCGACCTCGAGCGCGTCAATGCGGAGGGGCAGACCTTCCGCCGCCAGATCGTGCAGATGGGCGGCGACCGTGTCGTGGTGATCGACGCGGTCAGCGGGCTGGGCGCCGGGGCGGAGACGGTATGGACCTTTTCGCCGGACACTGAACTCGCCCCCCATGCCCCGAGCGATACCCTGCTGGTGACCCGGGGCGAAGCCCGTATGCAGGTGGCCGTGCTGCCCGTCGCCACGGTGCTGACCCGCCATCGGGGTTCCGAGTCCCCCTTCGCCGGCTGGGTCGTGCGGGGCGGGCGGCCGACGCCGGCGCCGGCCCTGCGGGTCGAGCGCCCCGAGGCCCAATCCCTGACCGCCACCACCTTTCACCTGATCGGCTCCGGCGAGCCCCGCCCGCCCCCCGTCCTCGCACCGGACGCCAAGGCCGAGCGCTGGCGCCTGGAGTGGTCCGGCCCCGACGGCCTCGTGCTGGAGCGCCAGGACGACAGGCTGCTCCTGCGGGACGCCGCGGGCTCCCGCGAAGTCCCCTGGCAGCCCGGCCCCGACGTCGCCGCAGCCCGCGGGGCCCTGAAGCAAGCCTATGCCGCGGCGGTCGCCACCTATCCCCCCTGGCGCGACCTGACCGCCTATCGCATCGAGGCGGGCTACGCCCTGGGCGGTCTGTGGCTGGGCATCGAACTCCTGGCCTTCTTCCTTGGCAGACGGCGCCCGGGAGGAGCTCACAGGCTCCTCGGCCACGCATTTTTCGCGCTCGTCTGGGCGGCTGGCGTGATCTTCCTCCTCTTCTTTCACCTCACTTGAACAAGCACGGCATGCACGCTCCCTCCTCCCTGAAGAGCCTTATGGTCAGCGGCACCTATTTTCCGCCCCAGGTCGGCGGCATCTCGCGCATGATGGCCGAAGTCTGCCAGCACCTCGGACGGGACCGGATCGCTGCGGTATCCGGCCAGGACGGCGGCGACCTCGCCTTGTGCCAGGGCCTGCGCACCTACTGCTCTCCCGCCGCCTTCGACACCGCTTCCCGCCTCCACCTGCCCGCCCTGGCCGCCCTCCTGGGCCGCGCCATCGTCCGCGAGCGGCCCGGCCTGCTCCAGTTCGCCACCGCAGACGATGCCTGGATCGGCTGGTACACCGCCCGGCTTACGCGCCTGCCCCACCTCATCTACGCCCACGGCAACGAAATCCTCGCCCTGGCCCGCAGCCGCTGGGCAAAGCCCCTGGGGGCCTTCCAGAGCGCGGCGGCGATCATCGCCAACAGCCGCTACACCGCGGGCCTGGTGGAGGAACGCCTGGGCGTTTCCCGCGAACGCATCCATATCGTGCATCCCGGCTGCGATATTGATCGCTTCCGCCCTGTCCCGGTCCCCGACGGCCTGCGGAAGCGGCTCGCCGGCCGCCCAGACGCCTACCCGCTGCTGCTTTCGGTGGGCAATCTGGTCGAGCGCAAGGGCCAGGATCTCGTTCTCCGCGCCCTGCCCGAACTACGCCGCAGGTTCCCCGCCATCGCTTACGCCGTCGTCGGGGACGGTCGGGACAGGCCCAAGCTCGAAGCCCTGTGCCGAGAACTCGGCCTGGACGAGGTGGTGAATTTCGTCGGGCGCGGCAACGACGCCGACCTGCCGGCCTTCTACGCCGCCAGCGACCTCTTCGTGATGCCTTCCCGGGCACGCCTGGACCACGATGACGTCGAGGGTTTCGGCATGGTCTTCCTGGAGGCCTCCGCCTGCGGTAAGGCGGTCATCGGCGGCCGCTCCGGGGGCATCGCCGACGCCATTGCCGAAGGGGAGACCGGGCTGCTGGTGGACCCGGAGGACCCCGGCGCGCTGGCGGCGGCTATCCGCTCCCTGGCGGAATCGCCGGACACCATGGCCCGCTTTGGACAGGCGGGCCTGGAACGCACCCGGCGCGACTTTACCTGGGCCCGCTTCTGCGGCCGGATCGACGCGGCGCTCGCAGGTCTCGGCGCCTAGTGGTCTGCTTCGCAATTAACGAAACATGAAAGCTTGTCTTTGCGCTCCTGGCGTTGTTGCTCATCCTCGCGATAGCTTCGGCTATCGCTGCGGTTCGCGCCTAGCCAGAAACGCAAATCCGGCGCTTTCATCGTGTTCCGCCAATTACGAAGCAGACCACTAGCGGCCGCGAGCCCAGCCCGGCAGCGCCGTCTTGGCCAGTGCCAGGCAGTCTCCCGCAACGCCTGCCAGGCGCAAAGCCCTCAGGTAAGCCTCACGGGCCTTCGCCATGTCCTGGCGCGAGTAGGCGGCGTAACCCAGATCGCGCAGGTAGGACGCCACCTTTTTGGCATAGAGAATCCTGTCCTCACGGCCAAGCAAGGGGGCCAGACGGTGACGATTGTGTTCGTGAAACCGTACCGATTCGCTGACATAACGGTAGGGATCCCGGGTGACGCTGGCCGGATGTTGCCGATAGGCGCTGAGGATCTGATCGAGGTAGCCCATGGTCCCCTGCATGGCCACACGAATCCACAGGTCGATGTCCTCGCAGACGACGAAATCCGAATCGAAGTCGACCCGCGAATCGGCGAGGCGCTCCCGGGCGATCATCACGGACTGGGTATGAACCGCCGCATACTGGAGGGACATGAAGACGAAAAAGCGCGCGTCGCACTCCCACCAGGCGTCGTCGCAGGGCTTCATCCACGGCTTCGCCCGCTCCAGGAAATCGGCATCGGCCAGATAGGTCTGTCCCAGGTCGCTCCCGTCCGCCGCGATGAGCTTCAGATCGTGGAATACGGCAACCCAGTGCGGATGGCCGTCGAGCCCGGCCACCATGCGCTCGACCCGATCCGGAAACCAGAGGTCGTCGCTGTCGAGGAAGGCGAGATACCGACCGCGGGCGAGCGCCAGCCCCCGATTGCGGGCGATGCTGGGACGACCGCTGTTGGCTTGGGCAAGCACCGTCAGGCGGGAGTCTTTCCTGGCCAACGCCTGCACGAGATCGAGCGTACCGTCCCTGGACCCATCGTCGACCACGATGAGTTCGAGGTCACGGTAGGTCTGATCGAGCACCGACAAAGCGGCCTCCTCGATGTACGCCTCGGAATTGTAGGCCGGCATGATGACGGAAACCGATGGCGTTCCACCCTTGGGAGAATTCGTTTCAGCCGAGTTCGCTTGCGAGTCCATGTGCATCCCTTTCGAAGTCTTGCGCCAGACTCAACGGCCGGAAGCGGCCGGCCGTATCAGGAGATCTGCGCATCCAGTTCAATCTCGGCGCGGATCGCCTCAAGATAGCGCAAACCGTATTTGCGATCCGGCTCCAGGTAATTTCCCTCCGCCCATTCGTTCCAGGACTTGACGAAGATCAACCGGTCATCGCCCTGGTCTTGCGCCGTCATGGCCAGCGCCTGGCGGAAATGACGCTGGAAAAGTTCCGGGGTCGAATCGTGCAGGACTACGCCGTTCGAGCCGCTGCGCGGCGTATTGTCCCAATTGGGAATCACGCAGGGATACCTTCTCCCCCGAGGTTCCGTATCCGGCAACAATACCGGCAGCACCTTCTCGTATTCATGAATGGTGGGAAATCCGCGCAGGATTTCCTGCTTTTGCTTGAGCCATTTCAGCGTATTTCTCCGGGAGACCCAACCCCTGCGATGGGGAAGCCGCGGATTCACGAAGGCATCGAAGCCCTGTTCGCCGGGGCACCAAGCGGGTGACTCGTGAACCGCGACCATGTGCAACCCTCCAAGTCCGGCCCTGACGGCCATGTCGCGCCAGAAATCGAGGGTGCGCCGCGTATCCGGAATTTCCATCGGCCGATAGATCAGGAAGAGCGGTTTTCCATTGACCCGGGTATAGCGCCGATCAGCAAACATAGGCAACAGCGTGTCGAAATGGGCACGGTGGTCGTCGTCCCCCGGGTAGGTCTGCTGCGCGAGGATACGATTCGGACATCCGTGCCAGATGCCGGTCCACGTCTGATTGGCCCAGCACACGCAAAAACCGAAATCCGGCTTTCCTGCACTCACCACGTCCTGCAGCGGGCGCTCAAGGAGCTGCTTCCCGCCAAACCAATAGTGGTAATAGCAAAAGCTCTCCAGACCGTAGTCAAGGCCCAGTCTGGCCTGCTGGTCCCTGGTTTCTGGAACCCTGAGGTCATAAAACCCGAGGTCCGCAGGCAGCCTGGGCTGGTAGTGGCCGGGATAGAGCGGCTTGGCCTTCGCCGCATTGGTCCACTCGGTAAATCCTTTCCCCCACCACTCGTCATTCTCCGGAATCGGGTGGTATTGCGGCAAATAGAAGGCAATTAGACGTGGAGATGCTTTCACGAAGAGTCCAGATACAAGGAATGTTCGGTGTTAACGGACGGCGACGCCTCGTCCGATCAGGGCAAGCGCCTCGCCCCGCAGGGGATGACGCAGAACGAAGATGCTCAGCAGCCAGGCAAGGGTCGCCGCCACCCCCCCAAGGAGTATCTGAAGCCAGACCGCGGCATGAATGCTTTCGCTCAGCATCACAACCGGGAGCGTGATGACCGCCGTCCCGACTGTGACACCGAGGCTACGCCACAGGGCTCCCGCAAGCACCGCCAGGCGAAAACCAAGATATCGACTCAGCAGCAAATAGACAAAGACAGCCTTGAATCCCTGATAGGCGACGCTGGCCGCCGCGACCACTTCCAGATCACCCGTGAGCGCACCCACCACATACAAACCGAACTGAACCGGGAGCGAAGCGAGTTCGACCCACATCACTTTTCCAATCTGGCCGATGGCAATCAAGACCGACGAAAACAGATAGAACGGGGCGATCACCCAATACGCCAGGCAGAACCACTTGACCAGCGGGATGCAGTCCTTCCAGCCCTCGCCGTAGAGCAGCAATACGACCGGTTCGCCCAGCAGGGCGAGCACCACGAAGAATGGCCAGGCGACCCCGGTGATGAAGCCCGCCGAACGCAGGTAGTCGCCCCGGACATCGCCGCCCTCCCGCACCGTCTTGGAGAAATGCGGCAGTGCCACGGCCCACAGGGCATTCATGACGCCCTGATTGAAAATCTCGATCAATCCCCCAGCCCGGCTGAAGAGCCCCACCGCAACGAGGGACATCATGCGCCCCACCACCAGGTCGGCCGTTCCCTTCGCCAGCGCCCCAGCCAGATTGGACACCACGGAAAGGGAACCGAAGCTCAGGACTCGCCGAACCTCTCCAAAGCCCATCCGCCAGGGAATTTCCGCGGGACGGTGCAGGTTGGCGATGGCGGCGGAAGCCAGCACGTTGGCCAGCGAAGCATACGCAAGGCTCATGTAGCTGTGTCCCGCGTAGGCAAACACGAGGGATACGGCAAAGTGGACGACCGTCGAGCCAATCTTGACCTGTGCCACCGCGGCGAAATTCATTTCCCGTTGGAGATATCCCAGGGTGATCTGCCCAAACGGTATGAGGAGGAAATTGAGCGAGAGCACCAACATCACGTTGCGCACCCCCGGCTCCCGGTAAAAGTCGGCCGCGACACCGCTCAGGCCAGCGGTAATCGCCGCGAGGACCACCGCCACCAGCAGGGAAACCGAAAACGCCGCCCGCAGGCGCTCCCGCGTTAACTCCCGCTCCTGGATGATGTACTGGCCGACGCCGAAATCCCGCACCGCCTGGGCAAGCGCGATGAGCGCCGACGCGACCGAGAAGATGCCGATTTCCCCGGGAGACAGCAGGCGTGCAAGGATGATCGAGCCCGCGAACTGCAGCGCGATGATGCCGTAGTTCTGGGCAAAATTGATCAACAGGGCCTTGCGCAGGGTCACGACATTTCCGGATGGGGACTGAATGCTGCCTGCGGGTTCGCGAAGCGGGCAGGAACGCATGCTACCAGTTCACTCATCGACCTTTTCCCCGCCCGTGGCGCCAGGTGCGCATTCCTCCTCGCATGGCGTGCATTTTTTGGCGAGACCGACCCACGCCCGGGATAAGATGAGCGCCCGCTTCAATCCCCCCGCCGACGGGTGTTTTCCATTCCATGAGCACGCTGCGCAATTCCCTCCTCTGGTCGGTCGGCGGCCGTTACCTGACCCTGGGCCTGCAACTGGTCTCCTTCATCGTCCTTGCGCGCCTGCTGACGCCGGAAGACGTGGGCCTCTACTCCGTTGCCGCCGCCTTCATCGGGCTGACCCAGGTCCTGCGGGAATTCGGCGTCGGCACCTACCTCATCCAGGAAAAGGAACTGACGCCGGACCGCATCCGCAGCGCCTTCACCCTCTCCCTGCTGATCAGTGCGACGCTCTGTCTGGCGGTCCTCGGCCTTGCCACGCCCATCGCCGAGTTTTACCGTGAGCCCCGCCTGGAACCCGTCCTGCGGGTTCTCGCCCTCTCCTTCCTGCTCATTCCCTTCGGCAGCACGGCGCTGGCCATCCTCAACCGCGACATGCGCTTCAAGGCACTCTTCTGGATTTCCACCAGTTCTGCGGTCCTGAGCCAGCTGGCGGCCCTGGGCTTCGCAGCCCTGGGCTTCGGCTACTGGAGCCTGGTCTGGTCGTCCCTCGTCGCCACCGGCGTCAGCGTCACGGGAGCCGCCATCGCCGCCCGGGGAGGGCTCGTGCACAGGCCCACCCTGAACGAGTGGCGGCGCGTCCTCAACTTCGGCAGCCAACTGGTCGCCGGGCGCATCGTCAGCGAACTCTCGCTGAGTTTCAACGATCTGGTCGTGGGCCGCGTGCTGGGCCTCGCCGAGGTCGGCATCCTGAGCCGCGCCCAGGGCGTCATGAATCTGGCCCACCGGGATTTCCTCAACGCCATCCGCAACGTCGCGCTGCCGGCCTTCGCCAAGGCCCAGCGCGAAGGGAGCGACGTCGATCTCCTGCACGCCAAGTTCGTCGCCAACGCTGCGGCCTTCGCCTGGCCCTTCTACGGCCTGCTCGCCCTCTTCCCCCTGGAAGCCCTGCGCCTCCTCTTCGGCCCCCAGTGGGACGCCGCCGCCCCCCTGGTGCCCATCTTCTGCGCCGCCGGCGCGATCGCCGTCCTGTGGTCTTTTGCTACCTCGGCCCTGACCGGCTGCGGCCACATCGGCACCACGACCCGCATCGAACTCGCCATCCAGCCGATCCGCCTTGGCCTTATGGCCGCCTGCGCCTATTTCTTCCCTCGCCTGGAGGCCTTCGCCTGGGCGCTTCTGCTGGTCTACGCCCTCAATGTTTACATCGCCCTGAGCCTCAAGCAGACCCGCCTGCCCAGCGATGCCCGGCGCTTCATCGCCCAACTGCGCCCCAGCCTCAGCCTCGCCCTGACCACCCTCTCCCCTGCCATCCTGGTGCGCACCCTGCAAGCCAGCGGCCTGATCGAGGGATCGCTCACGATTTTCGTCTCCGTGGCCGCCCTGTGTGCGCTGGCCTGGATTCTGGCCCTCGCCACGCTGGGCCACCCGCTCCTGGACGACCCGGTCTTCGGACGCGTCAAGGCCCTCCTCGGACGGCTCGGGCCCGGCCGCAGTTCCTGAACACACCCGACCCGCCCCGGAAACAGCACCTATCATCACTCTTTTCTCGCAGCCCTCACCCGCGAGTGGATCATGAAGCGGGCCATCCGCTTCGGCCGCGCCGAGCGCTTTCGCGCCCTCCGGAGCGGCGGCACCAACGCCCGCGAGACCAGCCTGTTCGGCCTGCTCAATTTCCCGCGCTGGATGCCCCAAGACTTTCTATTCCGCTATCTCAAGGGCCAGTTGCTGCGCCTGGCCGGCAGCGACCACCGCTGGGCCGACATCCTGTGGGAAGCCCACCTGCGGCTGGGCTAAGTGATGCAGGCCCAGGAGGAAAAGAGAAGCAGCCCGCCTGGCGCCCGGGGCTGAGTCGCCCCTCCGCCCGATACCGGGATTCTCCCGCGCAGCGGGCGAGGTCAGGATTCAAGGACGCCGCGCGTCCTGCGGCCTTATCGCCCCAGGAGCCGCTCGATCTCGCCCTGGAAGCGGGCCGCCATGCGGGCTCGCGTGTTGGCCTGTAACCAGCGGTCGAGGTCGGGGTTTTCGGGCACCCCCTCTTTTTCCCGCCTGGACTTGAGTTCCAGGACATTGAGCACCATGGCGTGAATGGCGGCGACGTCGCAACTCTGCATGCTCCAGCCGGCTTTGAGCGATTGCACCAGGCGGGTGGATTCCCCCCGGTCGTCGAGCAGCAGAACGGGCCGTCGCGCCGCAAGGTACTCGTAGAGCTTGCCCGGGAGGTAGCGCTCGAAACGCTCGTCGTGGAAGAGCAGGAGTGCATCCGCCGCGCCCATCATCGCCTGGACCTCGTGCAGCGGAACGAGGGGATGGCTTTCGACCACCCCGGGAAAGGGAAAACGGGCAAGCGCCTCCTGGGTGGCCGGCGTCTTGTTGCCCACGAAGCGGACCACGAGTTTGCGCTCAAGCCCGGGGTGTTCCCGCAAAACGACGGCCAGGGCAGCGAGGAAGCGTTCCGGATCGGTATGCCCGCCAAGCTTTCCGGCAAAGAGAAACAGAGCGCGCTCATCGCCGGGCGGTGCAACGGCGCCCCGGGACGGTTCCCCTTCCGACTCCCATCCGTTGGCGATCACCTCACATTTGTGTACCAGGGTTCCAGGGTAGGTTTTGCCCAGCAAGTCGCGCTGCGATGCAGTGGTGACGGTCACCAGGTCGGCCCTGGCCAGGCAGCGCGCCTCCCACTCCCGGTCCTGCGGCTCTTTGCGGACGAAATCGAAGGGATTCAGGGACCACTCGTCCCGGTAGTCCAGAATGAGCTTGCTGCCCAGGTAACGGGCGAGATGGTACCCCGCGATGAAGGTATGAAAGGGGGGACCGGAGGCGATGAGAACCTGGGGCGGGTCGGCGCGCCAGATTTTACGGGCATGGTCGAAGATCCCGACGGCGTTGAGCAGGCCGCCATCGACGCGAGGGAAAAAGCGATAGCTGGTGACGCGGGTCGATTCCGGAATACGGTGAATCAGGACAGCGGCGCCGATCTGTTCAAGGAGTTGCAGACCCGCCGGTGTCGGAACCTCCGGCCCGGTAACGGCCAGCACCTCCACCTCCATCCCCGCCTGCACGAGGTGACGGGCCAGGGCGGCGGGTCGGTATACCCCACCCGTGATGGCCGGCGCGAAATCCCGCACGATGAGGCCCACTCGAACCGGTTTGCCCCTGGCAGGACGTATCGCCGAGGCCAGGCAGCGCAATTCCGTGCCGGCCAGTTGCGAATATCCGATGAGGGTCGAGAGGAGGGTACCGAGAAACGTTGTGGACATGGCGAAAGCGGGTCAAAACTCACACAAGGGCAGGTGCAGCGGCACCCGATGACAGATACGCCCGCACCGGGAATAGCGGCGCAAACGACAAGCGCCGTGTTTTCAGCGCGCCGACTCCGGCGCGGGTGCGGCGTCGGGCTCGGGCGCCTTGTCTGCCGCTCGTGGCGGTGGCTCCTTCCACTTCCCCACCTTGCTCAGCATCCCCTTGAGCCCCGGGAGCGAGAACCCCTGGGCGTAGGCGGCGTGGGCCGCCTCCAGCGCCTTGTCGTGCTCGCCGATCTGGAAGTAGGCGAGCCCCATGTTGTAGGTCGCGCTGGGGGAGAGGTATTCCGCGTCGGCGACGTGCTGGAGTTGCTCCCGGGCCAGGGACTTTTCCCCCTGCTTGGCCAGCCAGATGCCGTAGAGCAGCCGTGCCTGCGCATCGTCCGGCGCCTTGCGCACGGCGCGGTCGAACCAGCAGGCCATCGTATGGCTGGAACCCCGCGGTCGGTCGGTCTTCTCCCGCTCGGCCAGCCGGGCCATGGCGTTGAGCGCCCGATGATGATTGGGAAAATAGCGCAGGGTGAAATCGATGTCGGTGCCTATGGTTGCAGTACTCTGACCCGATTTCAGGTTGGCGACCCGGGGGGTGAAGTGATGGGCCTCGACGACCTGGAGTTTGCCCGGCAGCGGGTTGCGATAATCAAAGGGCCCGACCGTATCTCCGGGCCCACCGCGGGCGGCAACCGATCCGCAGGCCTCCTCGCCAGTGGCCACTTCCGCCAGGGCATGAGGTGCGGCCAGGGCCAGGATGGCCGCGGCCATAAGAAATCGCGTCGTCTGCATGGGAGGGTTCTCTGGTTTCGGCGGGGAAAAAAGCGACGGGCATATGCCCGATGGCCAGCCGCGATTATAGGCGCTGCACGCCCCCCGGTTTGCCTAATACTTCACGACAAAGATTGCCCATTGCGGATAAACTGCGCCCCTTGACCCGGCGGCCCGCCGGCAACGCCGGGCTTCGGCCCTGGCGGGGCGAGGCCGCAGACGAACCGCCCGATCCAGTCGCCATGAATACCTTCCTCCTGCACCACCTGCCCCTGGCCTCCGCCGCCGGCACCCCGGCCGCCCCCGCCCTGACCTATACCGGCAAGACGCTTTCCTACGGCGAACTGGCCGGCGAGATCGAGTCTTTGGCCGGCGGCCTCGTCCATCTGGGCCTGGGCCGCGGCGAGCGGGTCGGCATCTATCTGGAAAAGCGCTTCGAATTCGTGGTCGCGGCCTTCGGCGCCGCGGCAGCGGGCGGTGTTTTCGTCCCTCTCAATCCCCTGCTCAAGGCGGAACAGGTGGGCTACATCCTGGCCGACTGCGCCGTGCGCATCCTCATCACCTCGGCCGAGCGCTTCGAAGTGCTGCGCGAAACCCTCGCCGCCTGCCATGATCTGCGCCGCGTGATCGTCATCGGCGAACTGCCCGCCGAGCGGGAGCACCTGCCCTTCGCCCTGGAATCCTGGAGCGAAACCCTGGCCGGCCCCCGGGGGGAGCCGCACCGCGTCATCGATACCGACGTGGTCTCCATTCTGTACACCTCGGGCAGCACCGGCCGCCCCAAGGGCGTCGTCCTCTCCCACCGCAACATGGTGGCGGGGGCCAAGAGCGTGGCGAGCTATCTCGAAAACCGCGCCGACGACACCCTGCTCGCCGCCCTGCCCCTGTCCTTCGATGCCGGCTTCAGCCAACTGACCACGGCCTTCCACGTGGGCGCCCGGGTGGTGCTGCTCAATTACCTGCTGCCCAAGGACGTGCTCAACGCCATCGCCCGCGAGAAGGTCACCGGCCTCACCGCCGTGCCGCCCCTCTACATCCAGCTCACCCAGTTGAAGTGGCCGGAGACGGTCACCGACCACCTGCGCTATTTCGCCAATACCGGCGGCCGCATGCCGCGGGAGACCCTGGACGCCCTGCGCCGCGCCCTGCCCCGCAGCAAGCCTTACCTGATGTACGGCCTGACCGAGGCCTTCCGCTCCACCTACCTGCCGCCGGAGCAGGTGGACCGGCGCCCCGATTCCATCGGCAAAGCCATCCCCAATGCGGAAATCCTGGTTCTGCGGGAGGACGGCAGCGAGTGCGCCCCCAACGAACCGGGGGAACTGGTGCACCGTGGCGCCCTGGTGGGCCAGGGTTACTGGAACGATGGCGAGAAGACCGCCGAGCGCTACAAGCCCCTGCTGCACCGGGAGGCCGGTCTCGTGCTGCCCGAAATCGCGGTTTTTTCCGGCGATACGGTGCGCCGCGACGAGGAAGGCTACCTGTACTTCATCGGCCGGCGCGACGAGATGATCAAGACCTCCGGCTACCGCGTCAGCCCCACGGAAATCGAGGAGGTGCTCTACGGCACCCAACTGGTGGGGGAAGTGGCGGCCTTCGGCGTTCCCCATCCACAACTGGGCCAGGCCGTCGTCGTCGTGGCCACGCCCCGGGGCGAAACCCTGGACGTGGACGCCCTGCTGAAACTGGCCCGGGAGCGCCTGCCCATCTACATGCTGCCTGCCCGGGTCGACGTGCGCCCCGGCCCCCTGCCCCGCAACCCCAACGGCAAGATCGACCGCAAGCTCCTGTCCGGTGAATTCCAGAATCTCTACGAGTAAGTCGCCATGAGCGCTCCCGTGCACACCCCCATGCATCAGTTTCCCATCGCCCACGGCGAACTGCTGGTGGGCGGCATTCCCCTCACCCGCCTCGCCGCCCGGGTGGGCGCCGGGGTGCCCTTCTACGCCTACGACCGCCGCCTGCTCGACGCCCGGGTCGCCACCCTGCGCCAGGTTCTGCCGCGGGAGGTTCGCCTGCATTACGCCCTGAAGGCCAACCCCATGCCCGCCCTGGCCTGCCACATGGCGCCCCTGGTGGACGGCATGGACGTGGCCTCGGGACGCGAACTGCGGGTGGCCCTGGACGCCGGCGTCGCAGCGGCGGAAATCAGCTTCGCCGGCCCGGGCAAGTCCGAGGCCGAACTGCTGCAGGCCGTCGCGGCGGGCATCCTGGTCAATGTCGAAAGCCTGCGGGAACTGCCCCTGCTGGCCACGGCCTCCCGCAGCCTGGGGCGGCCCGCCCGGGTCGCCCTGCGGGTCAATCCGGATTTCGAACTGAAGAGCTCGGGCATGAAGATGGGCGGCGGCCCCAAGCAGTTCGGCATCGACGCGGAGCAGGTGCCCGAGGCCCTGGCCGAGGTGCGCCGCCTGGACCTGGCATTCGAAGGCTTCCACATTTTCTCCGGCTCCCAGAACCTGCGCGCCGAATCGATTTGCGAAGCCCAGCGCAATGCCGTGGACCTCGCCCTGCGCCTCGCCAGCGGGGCCGGCCTGCCCCTCAGGCGCCTCAACGTGGGGGGCGGCTTCGGCATCCCTTACTTCCCGGGCGAAACGCCCCTGGACCTGGCCCCCATCGGCGAGAACCTCGCCGCCCTGGTGCAGCGGCTCAAGACCGCAGCACCGGGCTGCGAGCTGACCGTCGAACTGGGCCGCTACCTGGTGGGCGAGGCCGGCATCTACGTCTGCCGCATCCTGGACCGCAAGATTTCCCGGGGCCAGGTCTTCCTGGTGGCCGACGGCGGCCTGCACCACCATCTGGCCGCTTCAGGCAATTTCGGCCAGGTGATCCGCAAGAATTACCCGGTGACCATCGGCAACCGCCTGGCCCCGGATGCCCCGCGGGAGACGGCCTCGGTGGTGGGCCCCCTGTGCACGCCCCTCGATCTGCTGGCTGACCGCATGGACCTGCCCACCGCCCGTCCCGGCGATCTGGTGGTCGTCTTCCAGTCCGGCGCCTACGGCCCCAGCGCCAGCCCCCAGGCCTTCCTGAGCCATCCGGCCCCGGTCGAAGTCCTCGTCTGATCCGCGCCTTTCCCCGAGTTTCCCTCATGTCCAAGAATTCGCTTTTTTCCGGCCACTTCGATACGCGCCAGATTCCCGCCCCGGAGAGCCTCCACGTGGGGGATTGCCGCGTCGACTGGGAAGGCGGCTCCCTCGCCTGGAGCGACGCCGCCGACGTGGTTTTCGCCCGCCGGGACGACCGCCTGTGCGTCGCCGCGGGCCACCCGGCCTTTCCGCCCCAGATCACCGGGTCCAACGATGCCGAACGCTGGCTCAGCCTCTACGCCCAGCGCGGCGAATCCGGCCTGGCCCAGGTGGGCGGGGGCTGGAGCGTGGTCATCCTGGCGCCCTGCGAGGGGCGGCTCCTGCTGGCCATCGACCGCTTCGCCATCCAGACGGCCTGCTACGCCCGGGAAGGCTCGCGCATCGCCTTCGCCGAACGCGCCGACGACGTGGCCGTCCGGGACCGCAGCCTCGACCCGCAGGCCATCTTCAATTACCTGCACTTTCACATGATTCCGGCACCGCGCACCATTTTCCGTCAGGTGCGCCGTATGCCCCAGGCCGCCGCGCTGCTGCTCCAGGACGGCGCCTCCCAGGTGCGCCCCTATTGGCGCCCCCATTTCGAGGAGCACAAGCGGATCGATTTCGCCACCGCCAAGACCAAGTTCCGCCTCCTGGTGGAAAACGCCGTGCGCCGGGAAATCGGCCACGAGCGGGTGGGCGCCTTCCTTTCCGGCGGCACCGACAGCTCCACCGTGGCGGGCATGCTCTGTCTGGCCACCGGCGCTTCCTGCGACACCTACTCCATCGGCTTCGATTCCGAAGGCTACGACGAGATGGAGTACGCCCGCATCGCCTCCAAGCATTTCCGCACCCGCCACCACGAGTACTACATCACCCCCGAGGATCTGGTCAGCGGCATCCCCGCCGTGGCCCGTTTCCACGACCAGCCCTTCGGCAATTCCTCGGCGGTTCCGGCCTACTACTGCGCCAAGGTCGCCCAGGCCGACGGCATGGAGCACCTGCTGGCCGGCGACGGCGGCGACGAGTTGTTCGGCGGCAATTCCCGCTACGCGACGCAGCGGCTTTTCGACGCCTATCGCCACGTACCGGGCCTCATCAGGCGTCACCTGCTGGAGCCGGTGCTGGCGGATACCGACTGGCCGCGCAAGATTCCCGGCCTGCGCCAGGCCGGCGGCTACATGCGCCATTCCCGCATCCCCCTGCCCGACCGTCTGGAGAGCTTCAATCTCCTGGACCGCCTGGGGCCGGATCACGTCCTGACGACGGATTTCCTCGCCACCATCAATCTCCAGTCGCCCATGGAGGAGCGGCGGGAGACCTGGCGCCAGTGTGATACCGGCGCCCTGGTGAACCGCATGCTGGCCTACGACTGGAAATTCACCCTGGCCGACAGCGACCTGCCCAAGGTCCGCGGCGCCACCCGCATGGCCGGCATCGGCGTCGGCTTCCCCCTGCTCGATACCGAGCTGACCGACTTCTCCCTCGCCCTGGAACCCGAGTGGAAGCTCCGCAAGCTCAAGCTGCGCTGGTTCTTCAAGGAGGCCCTGCGCGGCTTCCTGCCCGACGCCATCCTCACCAAGAAGAAGCACGGTTTCGGCCTGCCCTTCGGCCCCTGGACGGTGAAACACCCCGGCCTGCGCCGTCTGGCCCAGGAATCGCTGGATTCCCTCGCCACCCGCGGCATCGTGCGACAGGATTTCGTCAGCCGACTGTTCTCGAACCTGCTGCCCGAACACCCGGGCTACTACGGCGAAATGGTGTGGATCCTGATGATGCTGGAGCAGTGGCTCGCCGCCCAGGACGCCCGTACCGGCGCATGAGGCGCCCTACACCCGGTCGCAGGCGGTGCGCAGGTAGTTGTGGGCCAGGCGCAGGACGAAGCGCGCCGGACTGCGGTCCCAGGGCGTGAAGCGGGGCACCTGGAAGAGGTCGGTGGACTCGTTGACCGAGCCCCAGGCGGTGGAAAAGGCCGCCTGGTAGCCACAGCGCCGGATGAGGTCGGGGTGCCCCGGCAGGTAGTCCTTGCCCGGCTTGCCGTTGGGGTAGGCGAAGAGGCTGGGCGGCGCCCCGAGAATTTCCCCCAGGCGGGCGCGGTCCTCGCCGATTTCGCGCAGGATCGTGGCGTCGTCCAGACGGGCCAGGATGGGATGGCTCAGGGTGTGCCCCCCCACTTCCATGCCCGCCGCCTGCATTTCCCGCACCTGGGCGGTGCTCATCATGAGGTCGCGGGGCACCGAGCCCCCGGTGATTTCCGCCAGCCCGTCGATGGCCTCGCTGCGGGCGGCCGGCTCCCGGTACTTGAGAGCGATGAGGACGCTGTCGAGCAGCGCCGCTTTTTCGGGCACCGTGCCGCTGGCGTAGCGACCGAGGCCGATGGGGGAGAGATCGATTTCCGCCCCGCTGTATCCGCGCACGAGTTCGATGACCCGGTCGTTCCACATGCAACCGCCGTCCAGGAAGCCGCTGGCCACGAAGAAACTGGCGGTGAGCCCGTGGGCCTGGAGGACGGGGACGGCCTCGGTGCGGTTGTCGGCGTAGCCGTCGTCGAAGGAGATGGCCACGGCGCGGGGCGGCAGGGGCCGGCCGGCCGACAGGCGCGCCACGGCTTCCGGCAGCCCGATGCAATGGAAATTCTCCGCCACCAGACCCATCAGGCGGTCGAAGTCCTCCCGGTCGGGCTCGCCGGGGAAGAGCGGGTCGCGCTCTGCCCGCACGCGATGGAAGATGAGGATATTGAGCCGCCCCTTGCCCGCGCCGCGCGAGAGGAGCCCGGCGTAGCGGCGCAGGGCCGCCCCCAGGACGGGCCCCGTTGCGCCGCGGTGGCGTGGCGGGTCAACGCGCATCGCCACTCCCCGATGCGGCGCCCTCGACGTGGCTGACCACGTAGCGGTATTTGCCCGACTTTTCCGCCGGGATGCTGTCGACGCGCTTCACCTGCACATCGACCGACTGGCCCAGGCGGGCCTTGTAGTCGCGCACGATGCGGTCTTGCGATGCGCTGCCGAAGGGGGGGCCGGCGACGACCAGGACCTCGACGTGCTGGCGCGTGTGCTGGACGATTTTGAAGCGCTCGACGCCGGGCAGGTCGCGCACCGTGTAGATGAGCGCCAGCCCGTGCAGGATGGTGCCGTCAGCCGCCACCACGAAGTCGGTGGTGCGGCCCTGGATTTCCTGCATCAGGGGCAGGGTGCGCCCGCAGGAGCAGGTCTTGTCGGACAGGATGCCCACGTCGCCCGTCCGGTAGCGCAGGAAGGGAAATTCGTGGGTGGCCAGGTGGGTCACCACGATTTCGCCGGCCATCCCGGGCGCCACCGGGCGGCCGTCGGCCCCCACGGTTTCGATGATGATGTCCTCGGCCTGGAGATGCATGCCGCCGTGAGGGCATTCGTGCACCAGAAAGCCCGCGTCCCGGGCGCCGTAGCCATTGGCCACCGGGCAGCCGAAGACGCGGCGGATGGTGGCCCGCTGGTCGTCGTAGAGGCGCTCGCTGGTGACGAAGGCCACCTTGATGCCCAGGTCGTCCATGGCGATGCCCCGGCTTTCGGCATGGCGGCCGATGAGCGAGAGGGCGGAGGGGTAGCCGAAGAGCATGGCCGGCCGCCGCTTGCGGATGGCCGCGACGAATTCGTCCAGACGCCGCTCGGACATCTCGAAGGCCGGCAGCAGCGTGGTGCGCAGCAGGCGGTCGCGCAGCAGGCGGACACGGTCCTGGGCGCCGAGTTCGATGGGGCTGCCCCAGACGACCATCTCCGGGTCGCCGATATCGACGCCCCACCAGCGGGTCACGCGCCACTTGGCGCCCACGTCGTGGCTCTTCCTGGCCTTGCCGATGTAGAAGATCAGGGGTTCGCCCGAGGAACCGCCGGTGTTGTAGCGGCTCAAGGGACCGGCGTCCTCGGCCCGCAGGCTGTCGCCCGCGGCCCGCAGGGTCGGCTTGTCGCACAGGGGTAGCGCGGCCAGATCGGCGACCTCGCGCAGATCGCGGGGATCGAAGCCCAGGTCGGCAAAGAGGCGGCGCGTATGGGGCACGGTCCTGCCGATGCGGGCGAGGAAATCCCGCAGGCGCTCCAGGCGCCAGGCCTCCAGGCGATCCCGCGACCAGTACTGCTGCTCTTCGAGGCGGCGGCGGATGGCGACCGAGTCGTGATGCTTCAGGCGCTCGTGCAGGGGAAAGATCAGGCCACTGCACAGGGAGGTATAGGCACTCATGGGGATGGGCGGACAGTTGGCGGCCGTGGCTTGCGGGCGGCCGGGCGCGCGGGTACCGCAACGGGGAGCGGCGCACGCCCGTCGCCCACGTCCCGGGCAACCAGGGCAACGATGGCGACGAGGTAGTAGGGCAGGTCGTAATTGACCAGATTCACGAAGGCCCCTCCCACGGCAAAACCCATGAGGGAAACCTGGATCATGCGCATCAGGGGCGGCACCCAGTCGGCGTCCGGACCGTCCCGCGCGGCCTTGGCCACCCGGGAGGCGAGGCGCCAGGTGAGAAATCCGATGGCCAGATAGAGGAAGAGCCCCACATAGCCGTGCTCGGCCAGGGCCTGGAAGTAGATGCTGTGGGGCGAATAGGCCTTGGCCCATTCGGTGACCGCATAACGGTGCCAGGTGGCCGGGTTTTCCGTGACGTTGTAGCCGCCGCCGGAAATGGGGTTGGAGGCCGACATGTTGAGGATCATCTGCCAGGTGTACAGCCGGCTCTGGGCGGAGTGATCCTGGTGGCTGGAAATGGACGACATGCGATCCGTCCAGTTGTCGGGCATGAAGGCGGCCATGCCCCCCAGCACCACCGCGAGTGTCAGCAGGGTGACGACGGTACGCTTGCTCTTGACCCCGAGGAAAAACGCCATGGTGACCACCGCCAGGAGCGCGCCGCGGGAGTGGGTTCCGAGGGTGGATACGAAGGTGAAGAACATGGCGGCGAACAGGGCCCGCCGGTGCCAGATGTTTTTCATCTGTCCCGCCAGGTAATAGAGGAGCGGGATGACCATGACGAAGGCCACGCCCAGTTCGTTATTGCCCTCGATGAAGCTGCCCGGCGGCCCCCACACCGTCCCGCCGCCGCCGCGCAACAGGGTGAACAGCCCGCCCTTGGCCCCGTAGAAGGCGACCGAGAGGGTCACCACCCCCACCAGAAGGTTGATCTGCTGCTTGCCGCCGATGAGCAGCAGGCTGAGGAAAAGCATGATCTGAATCTTGGCCACCTTGCTCCACATGGCCCAGACCACTTCCGGAGTGTTGAAGGACACGGCCGCGGTAAGGCAGTTCCAGGCGAAGAAGACGACCAGGAGCACCGCCGGGGCACTGGTCGGAAAACGGAAACGCTGCTTGGTGATGAAGAGGCCGAGGAAGGTCATGCCGGCGGCGACCTGCCCAAAAGGCAGGCTGTAGGCGAAGCCGAAGGTGAGCCGGTGGGGACTCATCATGCTGATCCAGGCCCAAAGCAGGGGGGCAATGTAGCTGCGGCGGAAACACATGAAAAGCAGGCCGCCGAAGACGACGACCAGGGCAATGTCACGCATGGCTCACCACCGTTCCACCAGCGGCGAAGCGCCTATAGACCTCCAGCCAGCGCGGCCGGATGCGCTCCCAGGCGTAGTCGGCGGACGCTTCCAGTCCGGCGGCGACCAGACGCTGACGCAAGGCGGGATCGCGCAGGACTTGCAGGCCTGCCTCGGCCATGGCCTCCGCTGCCCCTACCGGCACCAGGAGGGCGTTGGCCCCATGGGTGACGAGGTAGGGAATCCCCCCTGCGTCGGTGCTCACCACCGGAACGCCGCTGGCCAGGGCTTCCAGGATGGAAATGGGCATGTTGTCCACCCGGCTCGGGTTGAGCATCAGATCCGCCTGAGCGTAGAGCGCCGGGATGTCGCGATTCTCGATGCGCCCGGAAAAATGCACGGCATCGCCCATGCCGAGATCGCCGGCCAGGTGACGCAGGGCCGCTTCCTCCGGGCCGCTGCCGGCGACCGTGAGACGGGCGGCGGGAAATTCCTGGCGCACCCGGGCAAAGGCGCGCAGGGCGGTGGGAATGTCGTAGATGGGTTCCAGGTTGCGGGTCACGATCAAGTGGGGCGCGTCGGGGCGCCGCTCGTCCCGGGAAGGGGAGAAGCGCGACAGGTCGACGATATTGGGTACGATCTCGGCACTATGGCCGAATTCCCGGAAGACCTCGGCCAGATAGCCCGAAGGCACGACCAGTGCCGTAGCCCAGGCCGGACTGCGCACCACCCAGCGGGGTGCCGCGGCAAAGAAGGCCCGCGCCTCTCCGCCCCGGTAATTGACGATGCAGGGCACGCCCCGCAGGCGGGCGAGGACGATGGTCGGCAGGGCGAAGACGTACCAGGCGATGCCCGAATTGGCGAAGAGGTGCACCACCTGACTGCGCCCCAGGCCCCACCACAGCCGGAAGAGGTAGGGCACGAAGCGGAATGCGGCCCGCAGGCCCTTGAGGGAGCCGACCCAGGCAGGCGCATAGGGCGCGTTGGTTTGCACGAAATGGACTTCCAGCCCCTCCGCGACGAGGAATTCGCGCAACTGGCGACACTGGTTGGCCATCCCCCCCGAGGGCGGCGGCAGGGGCCCCACCAGGAGCACCGCGGGCGCTTCTCCCATTGTGTCAGCGCCCTGGCCGCGGCGGCTGCGCAACAGAAGGAAGACGGCACCACCCGAGGCCAGCACCAGGAGCGGCAGTTCGATCAGGAGCCGCAGGCGCAGGCGCTGCATACGCTCGATGGCCAGGGCGTTGCCGGGGGTGGCGAGGATCTGGATGCGCGGATGGACGCCGGTCAGGATGGCGGCGGCCTGCTCCGCAGAACGGGAGAGCGACCCCGCCAGGTGCACCAGGGGCTGCCCCTCGTAGGCGCCGAGATTGGTCCCCATCCACAGGTACCAGCCTTCCAGGCCGCGCCGATAGTAGTCCCGCAGGGCGGTTTCGCGGATGAAGCCCAGACGGCCCGGACCGTTGGAGACGATCTGACCCACTGCTCCCGCCCCGGCGAGGGCTGCACGCCACTCGGCCACGCTGAGCGGGGTACCGTCCGGCGCGATGACGTGGAAATTGTTGAAGACGTCGATGAAGACCCAGCGCCCCGCCTGGCGATCGAAGACTTCCAGCACGGCGTGGCCGTGGCCGCCGAAGCCGTCGAAGGAAAAACCCCACTCGCGCACGACGATGCCGGCAGCGTGGGCCAGGGCGATGAAGGTCTGGGTGAAATCGGCGCAGTAGCCGCGGCCTTCGTCGCGAATCTTGCGGTAGGCGGTCCAGGTATCGGCCTGGATCGCCCCGCCGTCGCGGGCGTTTTCGGTCAGATGACCAGCCAGGCGCAGAGCCCGTTCCCAATCGCTCCCCTGGGGCGCGACCTGCTTGACGACCTCGACCAGGCGGGGGTCGGGGGCCACCGTATCGGTCTTGAACTCGGCAGGGAATTGGGGCGGCAGCCAGTCGAAGCGCTCCCCCGCCACGGGCAGCACCAGGAGCGCGTTGCGCAGCCGCACCGCCTCGGACGACGGCCGCGCCGAGCGGCCGAGGTCGGCCAGGATGGCAATAACCACCGCCAGGCAAGCCAGGAGCGCGACCAGCCGGGTATTGCGCGAGAGTCCCCTAGCCATGGGCAAGCAGGCCACCGTGCGCGAGGGGGGGCCTGCCCCTTACCAGCACAGCCCTTCGACCCGCCCCTTGAGCCTCACATTGGCCGGCAGCCCCACCAGGTCGATGACCTGATGTTCGGGCCGCACGTGCTCTTCCAGGGCGGCGAAAATTTCCGGCGTGGCCAGGCCCACCACCAGAATTTCGCATTCGGCGGCCACTTCGGCCAGGTTATCGCGCATCAGCTCGCCCAGGTGGGGAACGTGCTGGTCGATGAAGCGGCGGTTGGCGCCCAGCAGGCGGGAAAGCATCACCTCGGGGTCATAGACGCGCAGTTGCACGCCCTTGCCCACCAGTTGCTCTGCCAGGGTGACCAGGGGCGATTCGCGCAGGTCGTCGGTACCGGTCTTGAAGGACAGGCCCACGAAGCCCACCTTGCGCGAGCCGGTGGACAGCACCTTGCTGAGGGCGTGCTCGACGTGGACCTTGTTGGACGACAGGATGCCCGCATGCATGGGCAGATCGACGTCGCGCTGCTTGCCCAGATACACCGTGGCGCGCAGGTCCTTGGGCAGGCAGGAGCCGCCGAAGGCGTAGCCGGGCTTCAGGTAGGCCTTGGAGATGTTGAGCTGGCTGTCGCGACAGACCAGGTCCATGACCTGGAAGGGATCGACGCCCAGGGCCTCGCACAGGCGGGCGGTCTCGTTCGCGAAGGTGATCTTCAGGGCGTGGAAGTTGTTGCAGCAGTACTTGACCATTTCGGCGGAGCGCACGCTGCTGCGGTAGAACTCGCAGGGCAGGTGGCCGAAGAGGGAGCGCAGGCGGTCCGCCGGGTAGTCGTGGTTGCAGCCGACGATGGTGAAGGGAGGCTTGTCGTAATCGCGGATCGAGCTGCCTTCGCGCAGGAATTCGGGCTGGAAGCAGCAGAAGAAATCGACGCCTTCCTTCTTGCCGGAGGCTTCCTCGATGATGGGCCGGATAACGTCCTCGACGGTTCCCGGCACCAGGGTGGAGCGGAAGACGAAGACGTGGGGCGCGGACTTCTTCTTCATGGCCTCGCCGACCTGCTGGGCCAGGCGCAGCATGGCGCTCTGGTCCTGGCTGCCGTTGGCGGCCGAGGGCGTGCCGACGCAGACGAGGGAAATTTCGGATTCGGCCATGGCCTTGGCGGCGTCCTGGGTCACGGAGACGAGGCCCGAGGCCACCACCTTCTGCATGAGGTCCACCATGCCCTCCTCCACCACCGGGGTCTTGCCGGCAGCGATGAGGTCGAGCTTGGTCTGATCGACGTCCACGCCGATGACCCGATGCCCGTCCCGCGCGAGGCAGGCCAGGGAGACGGCGCCGACATAGCCCAGACCGAAGATGCTGATATTCATAGTGCGATTCCAATCGTGCAAAGGTGAAATTCTAGTTTTTCGCCACGACCCGGGCGATGATCCCGTCGAGGCGGCGCATGGAGGCCTGCCAGTCGTGGTTGCTCAACATCCGCTCCCGACCGGCCCGGGCGAGGCGTTCCCGCTCGCCGGCGTCTTCCATGAGGCGTAAACAGGCAGCAGCATAGGCCGCAGGGCCGTCGCCGACCAGGAAATGTTCCTCATCGAGGGCGTCGACGCCGCCGGCCCCGGCCGGGCTGGTGACCACCGGCACCCCCATGGCCATGGCTTCGAGGATCTTGTTCTGGGTGCCGCGGGCGATGTTGAGGGGCGCCACCATGGCCGCCGAGCGCAGGATGTACGGCCGCACGTCGGGCACCGATCCGGTGACGGTGACCCCGGGCAGTTCGCCGAGTTTCTGCACCGCCGGGCTGGGGTCAGCGCCGACGATGAGGAGCTTGGCCTGGGGCCGCCTGGCCTGGATGAGGGGCAGGGTATTGCGGCAGAAATCGAACATGCACTCCTGGTTGGGGTAGTAGTCCATGCGTCCGATGAAGGATAGGGTGTCGGCATCGTAATCCCCGCCGTCGGGCTTGAAGAAGCCGGCGTCGACGCCGTTGGGGAACCAGTCGGAGGCACGGGCCGCGCCGTAGCCTTCAAGGGTTTCCCACTCCGCCCGGGTGGTGGCGGTGCACAGGTCGAATTTGCGCGCCAGGCGCCGTTCCGCGGCCTCCATCTTGGCGCCCTCCAGCCGGTAGCCCAGGGAAAGGGGAAAGGGCTTGTAGTTCGCGTACTCCAGCCACTTCTGCGAATCCATGTCACCGAAATCGAGAATCTTGGGGGTGCCCTGCACGTGTTCCACGTACTGCGCCACCGACGAACAATGGACGAAGATGAGGTCGAAGCACTCCGCGGCGAGCAACTCGTCCACCTTGCGCTTCAACTCCGGCGAATAGAAGAAGCCCATGGACGACGGCGTGACCAGGGGCAGCCGCACTACCATGCGCACGACCTGGATGGGATTGCTCACCCGCCCCATCTCGTAGCGATGGCAATGGCCCGCGATGCCTTCCCCCTCCAGGGCCTCTGCGGGTGAGCGGGCCAGGGAGCAGACCGTGACGCGGTGCCCCTGGGCGCTCAGGTGGCGGATCATGTTGAAGGGGCGAATCTTGCCGCCCCGCTTGGGGGGGAAGGGGAAACGATGGCAGACGTAGAGGATGTTCATGCGAGATAGGATTGCAGTTCGACGGTCACGTCTTCGTGGGAGCGCCGGTCGAGATAGACGCGAGCCCAGACTTCGAAATTGACCAGGGCCACCAGGGCGTCGGTGTAGTCCTGCCGGCTGGCCCGGTGGTCGGCCACCAGGCGCTGCACCACGGCGGAATCGAAGAGCCCGCGGCGGGCCATGGCTTCCGGGGACAGCAGGCGGTCGAGGAGCCGGCCCAGTTCCCCCTTGAGCCAGGCGCCCATGGGGGTGCCGAAGCCCCGCTTCTTGCGGTGCAGGATGTCGGCGGGCAGACGGGCGCCCAGGGCCTTCTTCATGGCCGCCTTGAGAACGCCCCCCTTGACCTTGACGGCCTCGGGCATGGTGGCCGCCATTTCAAGGAGTTCGTGGTCGAGAAGCGGCACCCGGCATTCCAGCGAGACGGTCATGCTCATCTTGTCGGTGAGCATGAGCAGGTCGTCGGGCAACTGGGAGGCCATATCCACCGCCAGCATGCGGTTGCAGGAATCGTCCTGCCGCGCACCGGCGAAGGCATCCACCAGGGGATCCCAGGCCTCCTGCGGCGCGGCGCGCTGCAATTGCCCAGCCAGGGAGCGATCCATGATCTGCAGATAGGCGCGGTAGCGTTCCTCGAAGGACAACTCGGCCGTGGCGAGGAAGCCCTTGGCCAGACGGGCGACGTTGAGCCATCTGGAATGGCGGTCGGCGGGCAGGAGCCGCCCCACCCCCTTGGCCATGCCCTGCAGCGCCCCCGGCAGGCGATTGAAGCGCTCGGCGTAGTGGTTGCCCAGGTAGCGCCGATAGCCGCCGAAGAGTTCGTCGCCTCCCACGCCGGAGAGGATGACGGTCACGTCGCGGCGGGCAAATTCGCTCACCAGGTAGGTGGTGATGAAGGCGGTGTCGGCGATGGGTTCGTCCATGTGCCATAGAAGCCGCGGCAGGAGGGAGACCACATCGGGCTTGACCACGATTTCGTGGTGGTCGGTGGCGAAAAGCTCGGCCACCCGGCGGGCGTAGGGGAGTTCGTTGTAGAAATTGTCCGCCGCCGAGCCCCCGAAACCGATGGCGTAGGTCTTGACCGGCTGTGTCGTGGCGGCCGCCATGCAGGCCACCACGGCGGAGGAATCGATGCCCCCGGAGAGGAAGGCGCCGATGGGCACGTCGGAAACCATCTGGGCCCGCACCGCCCGGTCGATGCCCTCGGCGATGCGCTCGATCCATTCGCTTTCGGAAACGCGGCCGTCGATCTTTTCCGGCGGCGACCAGTAGCGGCGCTGGCAGGCCTCGCCCCCTTCGACGACGAGCAGGGTGGCCACCGGCAGTTTGCCGATGCCGGAGAACATGGAGCGGGGCGCCGAGACGTAGCCCAGGTTGAGGTAACTCGCCAGGGCCACGGGGTCGACCTCGGCCGTGCTGCCGGGCAGGGCAAGAAGGGCCTTGGCCTCGGTGGCGAAGGCGATGCGGCGGCCATCCCGGCGCCAGTAGAGCGGCTTGACGCCGACGCGGTCACGCCCGATGAGCAGGCGGCGGCGGCGGGAATCCCACAGCGCAAAGTTGTACATGCCGTTGAGGCGCAGGACGAAATCGTCGCCCCAGGCCTCGTAGGCGTGCAGCAGCACCTCGCAGTCGGAGCCGGTGCGGAAGCGGTGGCCCAGGGCGCTCAGTTCGTCGCGCAATTCGCGGAAATTGTAGATTTCGCCGTTGCACACCAGCCAGAGGGACTCGTCCTCGTTGGTGAGCGGTTGATGCCCTCCCGCCAGATCGATGATCGACAGGCGGCGCATGCCGATGACGCAGTTGCCGTCGTGGTGCCAGCCGTGGTCGTCGGGCCCCCGGTGGCGGGTGACGTCGCCCATGAGGGGCATGAGCGCTGGATCGGCAGGAGTGCCGTCGAGATGGATGATGCCGTAAATGCCGCACATGGCAGCGCTCTCTCTTAATGGGGGCCTAACACGGCCTGCCGCTGGGGCGGCAGGAGGCGACGGTAGACGTTGCGGTAGTTTTCCGCGCTGCGCGTCCAGGTCCGCTCGCGCTCGACAAAGGCGCGACCGGCCTCGCGTATGGCCTGCCAGCGATGGCGATCGGTCAGGAGTCGGGCCACCGCGACCGCGAGGGCCTGGCTGTCATTGGCCGGGAAGAGAATCCCCGTTTCGCCGTCGCGGATCAATTCCCGGTGCCCCCCCACGTCGGAAGCGACGAGGAGTTTGCCCTGGGCCATGGCCTCCAGGGGCTTCAAGGGCGTCACCAGTTCGGTGAGACGCATGGGCTTGCGGGGGTAGCAGAGAAGGTCGATCTGGCTGTAGTAGCGCTGCACCTCGGCGTGGGGCACCCGGCCGCTGAAGACGATGCGGTCGGCGAGCCCCAGGGCGACGGCCTGATCGCGCAGCGCCGCCGCCTGGGGACCGCCCCCGACGAGCAGCACCTTGAGATCGGGAAAGCGCGGGGCCAGCAGGGCGAAGGCTTCCAGCAGGAGGTCGAGGCCTTCGTAGCCGTAGAAGGAGCCGGCGAAGCCCAGGACGGTGGCCCCTTCGAGCCCCAGACGCTGCCGCAATTCGGGATCGGGCGCCTGGCCATAGGCGAAGGCTTCGACATTGACGGCGTTGGGGATGACGGTCACCTTGGAGGCAGGGATGCCCCCGCGGGAGAGGATGTCCCCCCGTAGCCCTTCGCAGATGGTAGTCACCGCGGCGGCCCGCCGCAGGGCCCAGGTTTCCAGCGCCCGACCGATGCGGTAGCGCAGGCTGCCTTCCCGGGTGGTGCCGTGGTCGACGGCCGCATCTTCCCAGGAGGCGCGCATCTCATAGACCACCGGCACGCCGCGCCGCCGGCCGGCGCGCAGGGCCGGGATGGCGTTGAGGACCGGGGAATGGGGATGCAGGATGTCCGGTTCAAAGAGACAGATCAGTTCCTCGAGTCGCGCCTGGGTGGCGTCCATCTGGCGGAAGTAGCCCCGCAAACCGGCCATGGCGGCCGTGGCGGGCGTGCGATGGAAGGTCCAGCCGTCCACCGTTTCCTCCAGGGCCTCGCCGGGGCCTTGCTTGGGCGTGGTGAGATGCAGGGTCTCCCAGCCGAAGCCCCGCTGCTCGTGCAGGAGGGCCAGGGTGCGGAAGGCATAGCCGCTGTGCAGCGGAATCGAGTGGTCGAGGACGTGCAGCACCCGCAGGGGACGGTCGGCGGCGATCACGCGGCAATCTCCAGCTTGCGCGGCTGATCCTCCGCGAGGACGTTGCGCAGGAAGGCTTCGAACATGAGCGTCGTCCAGATGGCGCTGGAGTAATCGCGCACGCCGCTGTCGTGGGCGCTGACCAGGTGTTCGAGAGTGTTGCGGTTGAAGAGCCCGGTGTCGGCCAGGGTGCTGCCCAGGAGGGCGTCCCGCACCCGCTGCTTGAGCGGCCCGCGGAACCAGCGCGCCAGGGGCACGGCAAAGCCCATCTTGGGACGATAGAGCACGGCCTCGGGAAGCTGCGGTTCCAGGGATTTCTTGAACAGCCACTTGCCCTCGTTGCCGCGGATCTTCAGGTCGGGCGGCAGGGTGGCCAACCACTCGACCAGGGGGTGGTCCATGAGGGGCTCCCGCACCTCCAGGGAATGAGCCATCGAGGCCCGGTCCACCTTGGTGTTGATGTCGCCCACCAGATAGGTCTTGATGTCCAGGTACTGGATGAGGGCCAGGGGGTCGTCGGTCTGCACCCGCCCGGCGTGACGTGCAAAGACTTCATAGGCGTTGTAGCCGCCCAGATCGGCCCTGAGGCGGGGCGAAAAGAGCTGGCGCCGCATGGGGTCGCGCAGGATGGAAACCGAGTGGAAGTAGGCCTGGGCCGAGGTGCGGGCCAGCGCTTCGAAGGTGGTCTTGGCGCGGAAGACGCGGGGCGCCCAGTCGGCCTTGGGATAGACCTTGCCCAAAAGGCCGAAGACCGGCTTGCGCACCCCCAGGGGCAGCAGGCTGCGCATGCGTTCTTCCATGAGGTGCAGGCGGTAGCGACGATAGCCGCCGAAGCTCTCGTCGCCCCCGTCGCCGGAAAGGGCCACCGTGACGTGACGGCGGGCCAACTGGCAGACGCGATAGGTGGGGATGGCGGAACTGTCGGCGTAGGGCTCGTCGTAGAGCCGGGCCAGGGTGTCGATGAGGTCGAAATCGTCGCTCTCGACCAGGTCGACGTGGTGGTTGGTGTGGTAGCGGTCGGCCACCATGCGGGCGAATTCGGCCTCGTTGAAGGCCGGGTCGGAGAAGGCGATGGAGCAGGTATTGACTGGATCGCCGGAAAGACCGGCCATGGCGGCGACCACCGCGCTGGAATCGACGCCGCCGGAGAGGAAGGCGCCCAGGGGCACTTCCGAAACCATGCGCAGGCGGACCGATTCCTTGAGGCGGCGCAGGAGTTCTTCCCGGGCTTCTTCCTCGCTGGGCCGGGGGCCGGCCTGGAAGCGCAGATCCCAGTATTCCCGCGGTTCGGGAAGCGCCATGCCGCGCCGCACCAGAAGAGCATGTCCGGGGCAGAGTTTCTTGGCCTGGCGAAAGACGGTACGCGGTTCGGCGACGTAGCCCAGGGCGAAATACTCTTCGATGGCGGCGGGGTCGATGTCGCGCCGCAGGCCGCCGTGAGCCAGGAGGGTTTTCAGCTCGGAGCCGAAGAGCAGCATGCCGTCGTCGAGCAGGGCGTAGTAGAGGGGCTTCACCCCCAGGCGGTCGCGCACCAGGAAGAGGGTGTCGCGGTTGCGATCCCACAGGGCGAAGGCGAACATGCCGCGAAAGCGGTCGACGCAGGATTCGCCCCAGGCCTCCCAGGCGTGCACGATGACTTCGGTATCGCTGCGGGTGTGGAAGACGTGCCCCAGGGCCTGCAACTCGGGGATCAGTTCCTGGTAGTTGTAGATTTCACCGTTGAAGACGACGCAGACGCTGCCGTCCTCGTTGTAGAGCGGCTGCTGCCCGGTGGACAGGTCGATGATGGACAGGCGCCGGTGGCCAAGGCCGACGCCGGGTTCCACATGGGTTCCGCCTTCGTCGGGGCCGCGGTGGAACTGGGTTTCGTTCATGCGGTGCAATACGGCGGGATCGATGGCCCGCTTGCCCCGCGTATCGAAAATTCCGGTAATGCCGCACATGGTGTCGTTCAGTCTCTGTTGGTCAGGGTTGGGTCGCCGGCACCAGGCTCAGCGGACCGTGGAGAGGCTACGGCCGGCGATGAGCCCGCCGTAGAGACGGTCGTAGGCGGCGATCATCGCACCGATGGAAAAACGCCGCTCGACTTCCTGGCGGCCGGCCAGACCCATGTGGCGCGTCGCTTCGGGCGCCAGGGCACGGGCGACGATGGCCGCAGCCAGGGCCGGAGCGTCGGCCGCTGGGACCAGCTCGCCGGTGGCGTTCGGCAAGACGAGTTCGCCGTTGCCGCCCACCGCCGTGGCGACGACCGGCAGGCCGGACGCCATGGCCTCCAGGATGGTATTGGAAACGCCTTCGGCCAGGGAAGGCAGGACGAAGAGATCCAGGCCCCGCAGGATATCGGGAATATCTGCCCGCTCCCCCGGGAGCCAGGCCAGATGGGCGACTCCCGCCTCCTCCAGAATGGCGAGGGAACGGGCGCGCAGGGGGCCGTCGCCGATCATGACCAGGCGCAGGCGGTCGGCCAGCTCGGGACGGGTTTGCAGGGCGAGGACGAAGGCCCGGGCCAGGTTGGTCTGGTCCTTGACCTCCTGCATGCGGCCGACGGTGCCCACGAGCCAGTGGCCGGGACCGAAGGGGCAGCCGGTAATGGCCTGCCGTGTGGCAGCGGGCGCAAAACGCTCCGCATCGACTCCGTTGTAGATTTGTCCCACCCTGCGCCCAGATATGCCGACCCGATGCACGAGATAGTGTTCGAGATCGCGGGACAGGGCGAGGTAATACGTCACAAACGGGCTGTACAGGCGGCGAATCCAGTGGCCTTTACGGCTCGAACCGTCCAGGTCGCCCACGTCACGGCCGTGCTCACTGTGCACGCGCACCGGCACGCCGGCGGCCCAGGCGGGCAGCGCGGCTTCCAGCGCCCCCAGGTTGCGGGTATGGACGATGGCCGGCCGCTCGGCACGGAAAAGGCGGAAAAGGCGCGGGTAGAGATGGAAGGCGTGCCCCGGCGGCTTGTCGAGGGCCAGGAAACGGACGTCGTCAGCGGTGATCCGCTGGCGAAAATCGGTCACTTCGGTCAGGGCGACGACCAGGTGGCGGTAAGCGCCCCGGGGCAGGCGATTGATGAGATTGACCACCCCGTTTTCCAGCCCGCCGGTGGCGAAGCGGTAGACGACGTGGATGATGAGGGGCCGGGTATCGGCTGCCGTCACCGGGGCGCCCCCTCACCATCGAGCAGGGCATGCAGGGCAGGCGCCGCTTCTGCGGCGAAGCGCTCGAGGACGGTGGCAGGCGCTGCGCCGCCGGCGCTTTCGCTTGAAATCACGATGACCGCCGCGGCATCTCCGCGACCCAGAAGCTGCGACCAGACGGTGCGCAGGCGGGCTTCGACCTCGCTCGTACAAAGGGCGCCATCGACCCAATACCAGCGCCAGATGGTCCGCCGTCGGGCGTCGGTTCCCACTGCCGCGGCCTTGGGCGCGAGCTGGAGGACGGGAAGCTCCAGGACGCGCCCGGCCAGCGGCACGGCCTGACGCGAGGTGGCGATGACGGTCCACTGCGGATCATCGGCGCGCACCACCGTATTGGTCGAGGTGATGAGTTTTCTCTCGGGAGTCTGCTGGCGGTAGTAGGCGACGAAAACGTCGACTCCGGCCCCGTCCCGGGTCAGGTGGACCTGGCCTGTGGCGGAAGCCTTCTGATAGGCGGGGACGAAGGCGGTCGGGGCCGAGGCGGCCTGCCAGGCGCCCCAGGGGATGCGGGCGAAGTCCGGAGGCGGCACCTCTGCGGCCCGTGCCTCGCTGTGTTCGACCCAGGCCATGAACGCGGGGGGCAAGGCCGCAAAGGCGATCAGCAGGGCGATGACGGCGCCGAGCCGGCGGGAGGAGAACCGGGGCACCCAGGGGGTTTCCGGGGCTTCGGGCAGCGCGCCGTCGGGTTCGGCCCTCTCGGCCCAGCGGGCGCCGATCCAGAACAGGAGGAGGATGACGAGGCCGAAGAAGACCCAGCCGTAAACCAGGTGATCGACGCCGACCGCCAAGCGGTTCCCGGAAAGATGGCCGAGCATGACGATCATGTAGGCCCGCGCCCAGTTGGCGACGATGGGCACGACGACGGAGAGCGCCATGAAGGCCAGCCGGCGCCAGGGCGCGCGGAAATTGAGGTAGGCGAAGAGCGTCCCCACCATGGTCGAGGCGAGCAGATAGCGCACCCCGCTGCACGCTTCGACCACCGACCAGTGGCCGGAGGGAATGACGAAACTCAGGCCTTCCCGGTAGACCGGAACCCCCGTAAACCGCAGCCCCGCCACGGCGAAATCCGCCGTCCAGTCCATGAGCCGCGGCATGGCGAATTCGCCCACCGGAACGGCAAAGAGCAGGAAAGCCAGGGGAAAGGCAAGGCGCCAGGCCAGGCGGGGGCCGAGCAGGGCGAGAAAGGCGAGGATGAGGGTGAGCACTGCCGCCAACTGGACCAGGGCATTGGCCGAGGCGAGTTCCCCCAAGAGCCACAGGAGGCCCACCGGAAGCAGCGCCAGGGTCCAGGCCGGAGCCGGCTCCGGCGCCAGGGGAGCGATGCGCTGGCGGGCGCGCCAGACCAGCCAGGCGCTGATGAGGGGAACGACGAATCCGTGGGTAAAGGTTTCCGACCGGGCCCAGATGGCCACCATGGAGGTAAAACTTGTACCGTACAGGAGGAGGATCGCGGCGCCCACAAGGAGGAGCGCCAGGCCGGTGGCCCGCCATTCGCGACGGGCCACGGACGGCAAGGGAGCCGAATCGGGCGTCACGGCTTCACTCCGCAGGGGCTCTTCCCCAGGGGAGACGGGCGATCGTTCTGGTGCATGTCGGCGCGGACGGAGGCCATGTCACCCCAGGTTGCGGACGATATGGGGCCCGAGCCAGTTGGCGAAACCCAGGGGCAGGCGGCGCCAGGCTTCGATGAACAGGCGGTATTTGGCGTTGGCCGGATTGTTCTGGGGAATCCCGTCCCGCTTGAAGAGGCAGTATTCGTAGGACAGGGGCTGGGGCTCGAAGCCCCAGTTCTTCTTGAAGGCGTAGGGTCCGGTATCCCGCTTGCTGCGCCCGAAATCGAACAGGCGGGCCCCGCGGGACGCCGCGTGGCGCATCAGTTCCCAATACTTGAAGTCGTTGGCCGCCAAGTCCCGCGCCAGGAGATCATCTCCCGCGTAGTAGGGCAGTACCTCGTCGCGGAAGTAAAAGCTGAGCACCCCGCTCAGGGGCTTGCCTTCCGGGGTCGTGACGATGAGGACTTCGCAGTCGTCGCCAAAGTGTTCCCGTAGGGCCTGGAAATAGCGCTTGGACAGGGCCGGCGTGCCGTGCCGGTGCACATTGTCGGCGTAGAGGGCAAAAAAACGATCGACATCGGCATCGATGGCGCTCAAGAGCCCGTTCTTGATCCCCTTGCGCACCATGGCGCGCTGCTTGCGCGGGATGGCCAGCATATTGGCTTCGTCGTCGTCCGAAATCGTCTTGCGGAAGGTGACATAAAGATCCTGGCGCGGCCAGTCGGTGTGGCGGGCACACAGGTTGCGGAATTCCAGATGCTCGACCCCCAGGCGGAGGGCAAGAGCCCTGGCCTGCTCTTCGAGGAGCGCCGCCGCTTCGACGTCCACCGTCGCGATGCCGCCATAGACGGCGAAGGGCAGCGACGTCAGGCCATTGCCGAACAGGGCGCTCTTGACATGGGCCAGGGGCAGAACGGCGACGATGGCGCCGTCCCGTTCCGCGTAGAGAAAATGGGTCGGGTGGCGGAAGACCCGCGCCGTGATGTCCTGCCAGGCGGAAAGATGGAAGAAGGTCGCCTGGGGGCAGGCCCGCACGAACCCGTCCCACCTCGCGGCCGCTTGCGCGTCGCCGAGGTTCAGTTGGCCGCAGGTCAGCATGGTCTGGCTTGCTGCGAGGTCAGGGCCTGATCATCCGCCGGCGCCGTGGCGTCGTAGCGCATGGCCTCCAGGCTTTGGGGGCTGGCCAGTTCGGCGGCGAAGACCTCGTCCATGCGGCCCCAGGAAAAATCCTGCAGCAGCCGGGCGAGACGGGCCTCGGTGCGGCCGATATTGACGTAATGCCGGAAGCGGCTCTTGAGGGCGATGCCCTCGACCCGGGGCTGACCGGGATCGATTTCCCAGGGGTGCATGTAAAACACGGCGGAGCGGGCTTCGCCCTGATTGACGGCGCGCAGCAGGCGGCGGGACACGGCGTAGGGCAGCAGTCGGAAGTAGCCGCCGCCACTCGCCGGCCAGTTGCGTCCCCCCAGACGGACCGTGGTGGGCGGAATTTCCACCACCCCCCCGACGCGGTGGGCGAAACGGGGAGCATCGGGCATGCCGTAGTGATCGTGGCGCACGGGATAGACGCTGGAACTGTAGCGGTGCCCGGTCCGTTCGAGAATGTCGAAGGCCCAGGGATTGCGCAGCCCGATGGAAAAGCTGGGGGCGCGATAGCCCTTGACCTCCTCGCCGGAGAGGTCTTCCAGGATCACCTTGGCCAGCCGGACGTCCGCCAGGAAGGCTTCCGGGGTCTGGTCGTGGGCCCGCTCGTGACCGTAGCCGTGGCTGGCCAACTCGTGCCCCGCGGCGACAATATCGCGCACCAGTCCCGGGTAGCGCTCGGCGACCCAGCCCAGGGTGAAAAAAGTCGCGCGGGCCGCATGGCGGGCGAAGAGTTCGAGGAGACGGTCTACGTTGCGCTCCACCCGGCATTCCCGCGTCGTCCACTCGGAGCGCGCGATGCGCGGCGCGAAGGCAGAGACCTGGAAGTAGTCCTCGACGTCGACCGTGAGGGCATTGACCGGCAGCCGAGCGCTCACTGCGCCCCCTGGGCAGCGGCGGTCCTAGCCAGAAGCCAGCAGGCGATATCCTCGGCAATGCGGCGGGCGGCCTGGCCGTCCCAGAACTCCGGCACCCGACCCCGCTTGCCGCCGGTGGCCAGAACGCTTTCCGTCGCGGCCAGGATGGCGGCGGGATCGCAGCCCACCAGGGTATTGGTGCCCTCGTCGATGGTGATGGGGCGCTCGGTATTTTCCCGCACCGTCAGGCAGGGTACGCCCAGAGCCGTCGTTTCCTCCTGCAGCCCGCCTGAATCGGTGATGACGACCAGGGACGAGGACATGAGACCGATCATTTCCAGGTAGCCCTGGGGCGGCAGCAGAATCATGCGCGGCGTCGCCACCACATCGCCCAGGCCAAAACGCTCGATATTGGCGCGGGTTCTGGGGTGCAGGGCGAATATGAGCGGGATGGTGTCGGAAATGGTGCGCAGGGTGGTGAGCAGCGGCCCCAGGGTCTCGGGACTGTCCACATTGGACGGCCGGTGCAGGGTGATGAGCCCGTAGCCCCGCGCGCCCGCCAGGATGGCCGGATCGACGCCCGCGGCGGCCAGGATGTCCTGGGGCCGCTTGGCCTTTTCCCGGTGGAAGAGCAGGGAGTCGATCATGACGTTGCCGACGAAGCGGACTCGCTCGGCCGGGATGCCCTCGCGCTCCAGATTGGGCGCTGCGTCCCGCTCGGTGGTGTAGAGGCGATCGGCGATCTGGTCGGTGAGGATGCGGTTGATTTCTTCCGGCATGGCCCGGTCGAAACTGCGCAGACCTGCTTCCACATGCACGGTGGGTACGCCGCGCTTGACGGCGACGAGACTGCACGCCAGGGTTGAATTGACGTCGCCCACCACGAGCACGGCCGAGGGTCGGAAGTCGTCGAGCAGAGGCTCGAAGCGCTTCATGACCTCGGCGGTCTGTACCGCGTGGCTGCCGGAACCCACTTCCAGGTTGATGCCGGGCCGGGGCAGGCAGAGATCCTCGAAGAGCTTGTCGCTCATATCCTTGTCGTAATGCTGCCCGGTGTGGACGAGCACGGTCGGAATAGGCGGCTGGTGCTCGGCAAAAGCCCGCAGGATGGGCGCCATTTTCATGAAATTCGGCCGGGCACCGACGATGCACAGCACCGGACCGAGGCCGACAGGCCAGGAAGTCGCGTTCATTTCTTGTTGTTTCCTTGAGGAGCCTTCTGGTTCGCGGCTGCAGCGACCAATTGCTGCAACAGGGCCAGGGTGGCCGAATTGATACGCTCCAGCCGCAGCAGACTCTGCTCCAGCCGCGTGATGCGCTCGCTGACGTGACCCTTGCGCAGGCCGGCCAGCGCATTGGCGGCCTCCTCGGCCGCGGCGAGGTCGAGTTCGAGGCGGGAGATGTCCAGCTCGACGCCGGAAGTCGGCGCCACCGGCGCGGCGAGGCGGACCCCCGTGGCGGGCACGGCGCTCCCCGGTACGATGGGAGCACCGGTTTCCTCGTAGATTTCCTTGGCCACCTCGAGGACGTCGTCGGCGGTAAAGGATTTCTTTCCGCTCAGGAAGCCGAACAGCAGGAGACGGTCGCACAGTCCGTTGATGCGCCGGGGAATGCCACCACTGGCCTTGTGGACGGCCTCGTAGGCGCGGGCGTCGAAGGCGGGGCTACCCTTGGAACCCGCGCATTTCAGGCGGTGTTCGATGTAGCCCTGGGTCTCTTCCTCGTCGAGCGGCCCGATGTGGCACGAGGCGATGACCCGCTGGCGCAACTGCTGCATGTGGGGGCTCTGGAGAATCTCGCGAAACTCCGGCTGGCCGACCAGGAAGCTCTGCAACAGGGCATGGTTGCCGAACTGGAAATTGGACAGCATGCGCAATTCCTCGACCGCCCGGGGCGTGAGGTTCTGCGCCTCATCGACGATGAGCAGGCAGCGCTTGCCCTTGCCGGTAATGGTGACCAGGAAGGCTTCCAGGGCCATCAGGATGTCGGATTTGGAAATGTCCTTGGTGCGCACACCGAAGGCCGCCGCCACCAGGCGCAAGGTATCGTCGGCATCGAGTTGGGTGCTGACCAGGTGGGCGGCGACGACCTTGCTCTGATCGAGGCTGTCGAGCAGGCCGCGCACGATGGTCGTCTTGCCCGCACCGACCTCGCCGGTGATGACGATGAACCCTTCGTTCTGGTGCATCCCGTATTCGAGATACGCGGTCGCCCGGCGATGCTGCTTGCTGCCGAAATAGAAGGACGGATCGGGGTTGAGCTGGAACGGTTTGTTCGCCAGCCCGTAATATGACTCGTACATGTTTTCTCAGAAGTGGGCGGAAATGGCGCCCGTGACCGAGTTTTCCGAGTAATTGTTGGCGGTGTCGCTGTCGAACTCGGTCCGGCGCAGGCCCAATGATGCACTGGTATGGGCGCCGAGCTTTGTGGAGTAAGTCACGTTCAGCGACTTTTGCGTGGAGCGGACATTGCCCGCGGTCCCGTTCTGACCGCTGGTGGTCGAGGCCGAAACCCCGGCTGACAGCGAAGAAAGCGGCGAGAGCTTGTGCGACCAATTGACGTTCAGGCCGCGCTGTTCGATGTTGCGGGCCAGGGACAGATTGAGATCGAGAAGCGCGAGGGACTGATCGACCAGCGACTGCCGGCGGCTTTGCGAAGCGGTGAAGGTCACCGTGTTGTTGCCCCCGATGAGGGCAAAGCTCAGATCCTGGCGCCGGGAAAGCGTGGCCTGGGAGGAAAGAAAGTCGGAAAACACCCGCTGATCCGGAGATAGGCCCAGTCTTTGGATATACGCTTCCGCCAGCGCTGCGCGTACCTGGGGGTCCGTGATTTCGGGAGGAATCAGCGCCAGAAACAGGTCGTAAATCGTTCCGACGACTGTGGACCCCGACTGATGCATGGCGCTGACGTCCTTGGTATCGCTGAAGCGCCAGGAAGAACGCGGCGTCCGGTGGGTCATGGTGAAGCTGTGCCCATCACCGAAGAAACGGCGTTCCCGGAAAGCCGAAACATTGGTCCGGTCGGTGGGACGCCAATCGAGCCCGTAGCCGTGGGTGGTTCGGGTTTCCCCGTCGGGGCTGGTGAAGTTGTTGGTCTCGCGGCCGGCCGAGACGCGGAAGCGCCACTGGCGATCCGGCTCCCAGTAAAGGTTGCCAAAAAGCCGCTCGGATTCGTTATTGCGCCCGGTGCTGCGCTGGACATCCTGGCGCAGGGCGTCGAGGGACCAACTCAGGCCACCGAACCCGACCCCTCCGTGCAGATTGGCGCTCCATTGATTGCTGTCGGTGTTGGTCGAGGTACTGCCATCGGAACGCGTCGTCGAGCGGGTATAGCGCACCAGGTATTCGGCAAAGTCGGAAAGACGCCCCCGGGTGTAGGGAGAGAGCCGGAAGGAGGACGTCTCGGTACTGTTCGCGTTGATGCTGGCATTCGACGACGACTGGGTGCCGAAGGCCGAAATGCTGGCCTGGGAAATATTGCCGCCGGCGTCGAGAAACAGCCAGTCCTCGACGGCTTCCAGGGTGCCGAAGGCGTTGAGGGAATTCTGGGTTTTGTTGGCGCTCGAATGCTGCGCGTAGTAGATCTGGCTGAGTCCGTAATCGAGATAACCCTTGAGCCGCGCCGATTCGCCCTGGATGCGAATCCCCGGGGTGATCTGCGTGATCTGCTCGCTCCCGGAGGCGCCCCGTGACGCGCTCAGGCGCCCGTTGTCGGTCAAGGTTTCGGTGAGCGAAATACGCGGCACGATCACCCAGGCCGGTTTCGGCCCCACGGCCGATTGCTGCGCGGCAAGCGGCGGGGAACCCAGACCCGCCCCCACGAGAATTACCGAAAGCAAAGGACGAAGGAAGAATCCGTCCGCACTGCGCCGAGCTTCGTCGCGATGCACGCGCCTTCTATGCACCGTAGCCGTACCCATAGCCATATCCATAGCCATACCCTTCGGCCTGAGGGCCACGGGTCTTGTTGAGCACGACCATGCGTACAGGACACGCGTCGATGGTACTGAGGGCTTGTTTGACGTCGGCCTGCAGGGTGCGCTCGGCCTGCACGACCATGAGCACCTGCCCCATATGGGTCGCCAGGACGCGGGATTCGGTGGTGAGCAGGAGCGGCGGCGAATCGAAAATGATGATCCGGTCGGAGTAGCGACTCCCCATGTCTTCCAGGAGATTGGTCATGGCATCGCTGGCCAGGAGCTCTGTCGCCCTCGGATGCTGCGTGCCCGCCGGCAGCAGGGTGAGTTTCTCGACATTGGTGCGCAGCAGCACCTGGGACAGGTCGACGGATTTTTCCGCCAGCACGTCGAGCAACCCCTTGGCAGGCGGCAAGCCAAGCATGTTGAGCACCGACGGCCGCGCCACGTCTGCATCGACCAGCATCACCGTGTTATCGAGTTCCATGGCGATGCTCATGGCGAGATTGATCGCAGTGAAACTCTTCCCCTCGCCCGGCAGGGCGCTGGTCACCATGATGAGATTGCCATTCTCGATGGGGGCAGCACCCTTGCCCATGGCATTGTCGATCAAGGGACGCTTGATGACCCGGTATTCGTCCGCCGCCTGGGAACGGGGCGTATGGGGCCCAAGGATGTGAGACTTGGCCAAGGCATCGAGGTCGAGCTCGATGCGCCGGGACTGGACCGCCGGTTTCGCAGGCGCCGCCGGGGCAGCCGGCTGCGCAGCCTCGGCCGACGCTCTGGCGTGCTGAGCCGTGCCCTGGGGCAGAACCTCCCCCGCATCGGCGGGAACCTCGACTCCGGCTTGGCGCAGTTGCTCGAGCCGCCGGGCGGCCTGTTCGATCAGATCCATGAATCAGCCTCCGCGTGGCGCCAGAAGAAAGAGCGCAGTAAGGCCCGCTCCGTAACTGGCAAACAAGGCGACCACCCCGGCGATGAAGCGTCGCAGCCCTTGCTTGTCACGCTTGGCCATATCCGCATCGGAGACCATCGAGATCGTGCCCAGCAAGGGAAGACCCGTCGTTTCGCGCAGGGATTTCCCATCCACGAACACCGGACGTAACTGGCTCATCAGGACCGCCGCCGCTATGCCGGCGCCCAGAGCCGCGATGAGACCGATGGGCAGGAGCAGCATGCGATTGGGCGCCACTGGCGTTTTGGACACCGTGGGCGGATCGATGAGGCGAAAATCCGCCAGCCCGGCCACCGATTCCAGGTCGCCCGTCATGCTGGCCGATTCACGGCGTGCGAGCAGGGCATCGTAATTCTTCTTCTGAACATCGTAGTCGCGATTCAGGGCGGCATACTCCGCCTCGATTTCCGGCATGGTTTTCATGCGCTCGACAAGATGCTTGTACCGGCCCTCGTACTCCGCTACCCGGGTGCGCAAGGACGCCACGTTGGCTTCGGCTTCGGCCAGGGAAATCTTGAGTTGTTGATAGACGGGGTTGTTACTCACGGCAGATGCTGGATTCGAGGCCGCAGCCTTCTTGCGCGTCGCTGCCTCCTGAGTCTTCTGCTCCTCGAGTTCCTTGATGAGGCGACGGGTATTGGCCACGTCGGGATGCTGCTCGGTGTAGCGTTGCAAAAGCGTGTCGAGGTTGCGCTTGAGAGAATCGATGCGGCCATCGATCTCGGGAATGGAAACCCCCGCGTTGGAGGCGCCATGATCCGGGAGCAGTATGGGATCTTCGCCGACGATTTGCCGCTTGAGCGCATCGCGGGAGTTCTCCGCTTCGCGCAAGTCCAGCCTGGAACGGGCCAATTGGGCGCTGACGTCCCCCAGTCGCTCCGTACCAAGCTTGCCATCCGCGGTCTGGATATCGATGTTGCGTAGCTTGAAGTCCTTCAGTCGGCCCTCGGCTTCCTCTAGTTTCTTTTCGTAGGAGCGAATCTGGTCGTCGATAAACTTGCGGGCCGAATCGGAATCCTTGCGCTTCTCACCCAGGCCCGACTCGACGAAGATCGACACCAGCGACTGCACAACGCGCTTGGCCTTTTCGGGCTCCGGGTCACGGAAAGCCAGGGTGTAAAGATTGTCCCGCGAGGTGCTCTTGATCTGGAGGGTCTTCATCATCCTCTCGATCAGCTCATCCTGATTGCCCTTGGAAGTCTGACCAAGGTCCAGATCTGCCATGCGAATGAGCTTCTCGACATTCGGCCGGCTGATGAGGGTGCGGCTAAGGATGTTGACCTGCTGCTCGATGTTGGGCTGCACTGCCAACCCGGACATCAGGGGCTTCAGGATCGACTGGGTATCCACAAAGATACGTGCACTGGCCTCGTATTTGTCGGGAACCCGCAAGACGATACCGGCCCCGACTATCCCCACTACCCAGGCAACGGCGAGGCCAACCCAGCGGTGGCGCCAACTGGCCTTGAGGAGGACACGAACCTGCTGTAAGACTTCATCCATCGGAATTTCGCCGTAGTCGCGGACAGGGGGGCACGCCGAGCATGCCCCGCCCTATCGGAAATCGAGCAGGATGGTTCAGAACCAGCTCTGCGGAATGATCAGCACGTCGCCGGGCTTGAGCTCGACGTTGGCGGACACGTCGCCCTTTTTAACCAGATCCTTCAGGCGGACGCCGTACTGCTTGTTGCCTTCCGAGGTCCGCAGGATGCTGGCGCTGTTGCCGTCGGCGAAGTCGGTGAGACCGCCAACTGCAATCATCACGTCCAGTACGGTCATCTTCTGCTTGTAGGCCAGAATCTGGGGCTTGGCCGCCTGACCGATGACGCGAATCTGCTCGCTATAGGGCCCCACGAAACCCGTCACGATGACCGTGACTACCGGATCGCGAATGAACTTGCCGAGTTCTTTCTCGATGTCGCGAGCCAGGGCGGTGGGATTCTTGCCCATGGCGACCAGATCCTCGACCAGGGGCGCAGAAATCTTTCCATCGGGCCGAACCGGAACGCCCATGGACAATTCCGGATTGCGCCAGACCTGGATGTTCAGCTGGTCACCGGGACCGATGATGTAGTTGTAGTCATCGGAAGCGGCCGCAGCCGGAGCAGGCGGGTAGGACGCACAACCGGAAACGAGCGACGCGAGCACTGCCGTCGCAGCCAACAGGCAGGCCCCTGCCATCCTTTTGAGTCGAACCGTCATGACTTCCCCTCACCTTTTGGGCAAACAAACCCCGGCATTCTAGCGGAAATCCCCCTACCGAGGCCATGGGCGCTGCAAGGCCGGCGGAATTTTTCACGAAATTCGCATCACACCGCCTGACGCAGGGCATCGACCACATCGAGACGGGACGCACGCACCGCCGGAAATATCGAGGCCAGGGCGGTGGCGACGAAGCCGATCCCGCCGGCCAGCAGCACATTCGTGACGGAAAGGCGGACACTCGCGACATAACCGAGATTGGCATTGGGCGGCGGCGGCATCTCGATGCCGATCCAGGAGATGAGCGCCGCCATGGCGCAGCCCAGGGCCATGCCCAGCACGGCGCCGATCAGCCCGACCAGGGTGCTCTCGAGAACGATCAGCTTGAACACCCGCGCCGACCTGTCGCCGATGGCGCGCATGGTGCCGAATTCTGCCTGGCGCTCGAAGACGCTCATATTGACGCTATTGACCACCGAGAGCAGCACCATGAGCAGGATGATGAGTTGCAGGGCGCCGAATTGCGCCTTGTAGAGCTGGACCGACTTGTCGTAAAAATCGGACAGGGTGCGCCAGCTCTTGACGTCGAAGCCCTGCTCCGCGAGTCGGGTGGAAATCTTTCCCAGAGCCCTTTCGGTATCTTCCGTGCGGTGCAGCAGGACGACGACCTGGTTCGCCCCGGACGTCAGCAGGAGTTCCTGGGCCGCCGCCAGGGGGATGCGGATGGCGCGGGCGTCGAATTCCTTGGAAAAGCTCTGAAAGACCCCCGTCACGGTGAAGTCCAGGGTATTCATGGCCCCCTCGGCGGCGTTCAGCACCAGGGTGAGCTTGTCTCCGGGCTTGACCGCCAGCGCCTGGGCAACCCCCTGGCCGATCAGGATGCCTTCCGTATCTTCGGCGGCAAGCTGGCGCCCCTGCACGATGGAGAGATAGCTGCCGAGCTGTGCCTCCTTGGCGGCCTCGATCCCCTCGCCGATCACGGCGAGGTCGCGCTTGCCGTTATTGAGCAGGCCGGCGAAATAGAGCCGGTTGCTCACCGTCACCACGTCGCGGTCCTCGGCGATGGACGCAGCGAGCTTTTCCGGTTCGTCGATCAGGTACTGCTCGGGAAAGCGCGTCCCCTTCTCCAGAAATCCGGACTTGAATATCTGCACATGCCCCGTCTGGGAGTGGATGATCGCCTCCCCCAACTGGACGAACATGTCCTCGATGAACCCCGCCGCGAGGATGAGCGCCGTAACGCCGAAGGAAATGGCGGCGAGCGTCATGCCGGTGCGGATCTTTTGCCGCACCACGTTCCTGAAGGCAAGTCCGATCATGGGGGTTCCGTTCAGCGCTGGTGACGCAGGGCGTCGACGATGACCATGCGGGAAGCCTTCCAGGCCGGGAAGAGGCTGGCAAGCAGGGTCGTGACCACGGCGAGGAACCAGGCGTCGAAGGCGAGGTCGGCAGTGACCAGGATTTCGGCGTCGAAGCCCTGGTCCATGCCTGGAGGGGGTGGCATGGGGATTCCGACGGCGGATATCGCCAGGGAAAGCAGCCAACCCAGCAGGGCGCCGGTCATGCCGCCCACGAAGCCGAGGACCAGACCTTCGAGGACGAACTGGCGCAAGACCCCAAGCCGACGCACCCCCAGGGCCATGGCCGTACCGATCTCCCCGGTACGTTCGATGACCGCCATGGACATGGTGTTGGAAATGCTGAGCACGATGATCGCGGCGATCAGAATCTTGACCACCAGAACCTGCTTGGAGAACAGGGTGACGGTCTTGTTGTAGAAATCGGCGAGATCGCGCCAGGGGACGAGCTGGAATTCCTTCGGATCCATGCGCCCCGAGAGGGCCGTCAGGGTCGCGTCAGTGCGGGCGGTATCGTCCAGGAGCACCACCCAGGAAGTCGATCCATCGACCTTTACCAATTTGCGGGCCAGGGCGATGGGCACCCGCAGGGCCGCGTCGTCGTAGGCCTTGGCGGTGGAAATGAATATCCCGCGCACCGTCACGTCGGAGGCATTCATGCCCCCCTTGGCGGTGCTCGTCATCAACACCAGCTTGTCGCCCACCTTGACACCGATATTGGCCGCCAGCCCGGCGCCCATGATGATGCCGCGAGGATCGTCGGCACTCAGATTCTCGCCGCGGGCAATGCGGATCGAAGTGCTCAGATCCTTTTCCCCCTCAGGATCCACCCCGTCGCCGATGAAGGACACGGTCGAGTCGCCCATGCTCACCAGGCCGGTGAGGGAGAGCCGCGGCGTCACCGCGACCACGCCAGGAGCCTTGCGCACGGCGTCCTCCGCCTCCGTACCCGGCGGCAGCAGGAAAGCGTAGGGGTCCGAAATGCCGACCTCGTAGTACCCGGGGCGCACCACCTGGATATGGCCCAATTGGGAATGAATGGTCGATTCGCGCATGCTGATGAGCAGCCACTGGATGAAACCGCCCGCCAGCAGAAAGGACACGATACCGCCCACGATGATGACCAGGGCGAACAAGGCCCGCCTCCGGTGCCGCAGAACGTTGCGCGCTGCAAGCTGCATGTCGCCAAGCAGGTTTTTCGCGTCCATGGGGCGGGGAATCCATTCCGGAATTCAGATGGACTATGATAGCAACCAAGCGACGCTCAGGGGAACCGCTCATGCACATCCAGTTTTCGTACGACCAGGCCTTTTCACGCAATATCGGCTGGGTGACCGAGGCCGAACAGGCCCGCCTCAAGCAAAAGAGGGTTGCCATCGGGGGCCTGGGCGGGGTCGGCGGCATCCATCTGCTCACCCTGGCCCGTCTGGGGGTCGGCGCCTTCACCATCGCCGATTTCGACACCTTCGACATCGTCAATTTCAATCGCCAGGCGGGGGCCGTGGTCAGCACCCTGGGGCGACCCAAGTCGGAAGCCCTGGCCGAAATGGCCCTGGACATCAACCCGGAGATGGACCTCCGGGTTTTTCATGATGGTATCCAGCCCGAAAATATCGAAGCTTTCCTGGAAGGCGTGGACGTCTATGTGGACGGCCTCGACTTCTTCGCCTTCTCCGCCCGCCGCCAGACTTTCGCCGCCTGCGAGAAGAAGGGCATTCCCGTCGTCACCGCGGCGCCACTGGGCCTGGGAACCGCCCTCCTCGTCTTCGGGCCCGGCGGCATGTCCTACGAGGATTACTTCGGCTTCGAGGGCTGCGACGAGATGGAAATGGCCATCCGATTCCTCGTCGGCCTGTCGCCCGCCATGCTGCAAAGGGGCTACGTGGCCGACATGAGCCGTGTGGACCTCGCGGCGCGCAAGGGGCCATCGTGCATCGCCGCCTGCCAGCTCTGCGCCGGCGTCGCCGCAGTGGAGACCCTGAAGCTCCTGCTGGGCCGGCCAGGCGTGCGGCTCGCCCCCTGGGGCAGCCAGTTCGACGCCTACCGCATGCGCTATATCCGCACCTGGAGGCCCCTGGGGCACCGCAATCCCTTGCAGCGCCTGATGCGGGCGCTGGTCAAACAGCAGCTCAACAAGAACCGTAAGGCCTGATCCGGCATGGACCGCGATACCCTGCTGAAGATCCTCGATCTGGCCCGCTGGGCCCCCAGCGGCGACAACACGCAACCCTGGCGCTTCGCCATCGGAGCCGACGGCAGCCTCACGGTGCTGGGGCACGACACGCGCAAGGAAATCCTCTACGACTTCGAGGGCCACGCCAGCCACATGGCCCACGGCGCCCTTCTGGAAACCTTGCACATCGCCGCATCGGCCTTCGGCTACGCCGCGCAGGTCAGCATCGAATCGGCACCGCCGGACGACGCGCCCCGCTACCGGGTTCGCTTCGCGGCCAGCGCCGAAGGCCCCCACCCCCTTCTGCCCTTTGTCGAGCAGCGTGCCGTACAACGCCGCCCCATGCGCACGACCCCCCTGACGCCCGCGCAGCGTAACGCCCTCACCGCCGCCGCGGGGCCGGACGCCCGACTGCGCGTCTTCGAGGGCTTTGCCGCCCGGGCCCGAGTGGCTCGCCTGCTCTGGGACAACGCCCGCATCCGCCTCACCTGCCCCGAGGCCTATCCGGTCCATAAATCGATCATCGAGTGGGGTGCCCGCTACAGCAAGGACCGCATCCCGGAACAGGCCGTCGGGGTCGATCCCCTCACCGCCCGGCTCATGCAATGGGTCATGGGAAGTTGGTCACGGGTCGAGTTCTTCAACCGCTACCTCATGGGGACCGTACTGCCTCGGGTCCAGCTCGACGTGCTGCCCGCCCTGGGCTGCGCCGCCCACATCCTTCTCAGCCCCGCCCGGCCGCCCCAGTCCCTGGCCGACTGGGTCTCCCTGGGCCGGGCCATGCAGCGCATCTGGCTGACCGCTGCCCAGCAGGGCCTCCATCTCCAGCCGCAGATGACCCCCGTGATCTTTCGCTGGTACGCCCAGGCGGGCCAGCGCTTCTCGGCAAGTCCCGGCCTGCACGAGCAGGCCCGCGCCCTGGCCGCCAAGCTGGAAGCCCTGGCGGGGGCCTCCCCCGGCGACCCCATGGGCTTCTTCGCCCGGGTAGGCGTTTGCGCGGCCCCACGCAGCCGTTCGACCCGCCTCGAAGTGCGCGATCTGCTCGTCGACGACGCCCCCTGAACCATGAAGATCCTCTTTTTTTCCGAGTGCGTGACCCTCGCGCACCTGGCCCGCCCCCTCGTTCTCGCCGGCGCGGCGGTCGAAGCCGGGCACGAGGTCACCATCGCCCGCTCGCAAGCCTACGCCGGGATTGCCGCCCACTACCCCTTCGCCAGCGCGCCCCTGGAGTCCATCGCCCCGCGGCAATTCGCCGCCGCGCTCGCCTCGGGCAGCCCGCTTTACGACGCCGCCACCCTGGAACGCTACGTCGCCGACGACCTGCGCCTCATCGAGCACATCAAACCTGATGTCGTGGTCGGCGACTTTCGCCTCTCCCTGAGCGTCAGTGCCCGGCTGGCCGGCGTTCCCTACACCACTCTCACCAACGCCTACTGGAGCCCCTACGGCACCCAGCGCTACACCGTCCCCACCCTGCCGCTCACCCGCTTTCTGCCCATAGGCGTCGCCGACGTCCTCTTCAATCTGGCGCGGCCCTTCGCCTTCCGCTACCACGCCCTGGCCCTCAACCGCGTCCGCCAGCGGCATGGACTGCCTTCCCTGGGGCTCGACCTGCGCCGTGTTTACACCGACGCCGACACCGTGCTCTACGTCGATCACCCCGCCCTCTTCCCCCTGGTCGGAGCACCGGAAAACCACCGCTTCATCGGTCCGATCCTCTGGTCGCCCCCGGGCGCCACACCCTCCTGGTGGGATTCCCTGCCCCCCGACCGCCCCATCGTCTATGCCACTCCGGGCAGCTCCGGTCACGCCGGCCTGCTGGCCACCGTCATCGACGCCCTGGCCCCGCTACCGGTGAGCATCATCGCCGCCAGCGCTGGCCAGGCCACTCGCCTGCCGGCCGCCCCCAAGCTTTTCCTGGCCGACTATCTGCCGGGCACCGAAGCGGCCCGCCGCGCCGCGCTGGTCGTCTGCAACGGGGGCAGCCCCACCTGCCAGCAGGCTCTCGCCGCGGGAGTCCCCGTGCTGGGAATCCCCACCAACCTGGACCAGTTCCTCAATATGGCCCCCATCGTCGCCACCGGTGCTGGCGCCCTGCTGCGAGCGGACCGGGTGGACGCCACGACCCTGCGCGCCACCGCCGAACGCCTCCTCAATACCGACCCGCCCCGCGCCGCCGCGCGCACCCTCGCAGCCCAGTTTCGCGAATACTCGGCGCCAGAACGCTTTCTGGCCTCGCTGCCAGCGGCAATGGGCCAGAGAGCGACCAGGAACCCGGTAGGCGATTGACGCCCAATCTTCCTGCGGAGTACGCCCAGGTCCTTTTCCATGGCTCCGACGACAGGGTCGCGAGCCCCACAACCCCAACTTGCAGTCCGATTGCATCACATTCCCAAGGGAACCGTCGCTTGCCCAAGGGGTGGCGAAACATCGGAAGCTCCCGCAAACCCTGCCCATGTGCCCCCAAGGGGGCCGAAGGGCATACAATCGATGCATGCAAAAAATCGTCCGCCGGCATGCCCTGAAAGACCAAGCCCGCGATACCGAATACTGGCTGTCGCAGCCTGTTGCCGAACGGTTGGACGCCGTGGAATTGCTGCGCCGTGCCTGGCTGGAAAGTCATCCCGATGCTGTCCAAGGACTTCAAAGAGTTTGTCGCATTACTAAACGACAACAGGGTTGAATACCTCGTGGACGGGGGATACGCCATGGCTTTCCATGGCCGCCCACGACGGCCGGCCAATCCATTTCGTCGGTCTCGCCGACCTCAAGACCAACAAACGTGCCTCGGGCCGCCTCCGCGACCTCGACGACCTGGAGAATCTTCCCTGACATGAGCGAACCGATCACCCTCCTCCTCGGCGTCCATGCCCACCAGCCCGTGGGCAACTTCCCGGATGTCATCGAAGACGCCCACCAGCGCTGCTACAAGCCGTTTCTGGAGACTCTCTTCGCCTACCCGGATTTCCGTTTCGCCGCTCATTTTTCCGGCTGGCTGCTGGACTGGCTGCGGGAAAGGCACCCGGACGACATGGAGCTGCTGGCAGCCATGGTGCGGCGGGGGCAGGTGGAACTGTTCAGTTCCGGCGACACGGAGCCGGTGCTGGCCGCCATTCCCCATCGGGACCGGGTGGGTCAGCTCAAGACCCTCAACGCCAAGCTGGCCGCATGGACCGGCGTGTCCCCCACCGGCGCCTGGCTCACCGAGCGGGTGTGGGAATCCGCCGTGGTGCCCGCCCTGGCGCAGACCGGCATTCGCTACGTGACAGTGGATGACTACCACTTTTTCTGCACCGGCAAGGACGCCAGCGAACTGGACGGCTACTTCACGACCGAGGAGGGGGGCCTGCACCTCGATCTCTTCCCCATTTCGGAAGCGTTGCGGTACCGCCTGCCCTTCTCCCCGGCCCACGAAGTGGTCGGCTACCTGGAGCATCTGGCCGACCAGGGCCAGGCGGCGGCGGTCTATTTCGACGACATCGAGAAATTCGGCATCTGGCCGGAGACCTACGAGTGGGTCTACAACCGCGGCTGGCTCAAGGGCTTCATCGAGGGCGTGCTGGCCAGCCCCAGGGTGCGCACCGGCACTTATGCGGATTTCCATCGGCGGCACCCGACCCGCGGCGTGGTCTATCTGCCCACCGCCTCCTACAGCGAGATGAACGAGTGGACTTTGCCCATGCCCGCCGCCGCCACCTACGCCGCCCTGCTGGCCAAGGAAAAGGCCGAGGGGCGCGGCGACCTGCACCGGCCCTTCCTGCGTGGCGGCATATGGCGCAATTTTCTGACCCGCTACCCGGAAGCCAACTGGATGCACAAGCGCATGCTGGGGCTTTCCGAGCGCCTCGCCGCCCTGCCTGCCCCGCCGCAGGAACTCACTGCCGACCTCTACTGCGCCCAGGCCAACGACGCCTACTGGCACGGCCTGTTCGGCGGCCTGTACCTGCCCCATCTGCGCCGGGCGGTGTGGAACAACCTGGCGGCCCTGGAAGGCGCACTCGACGCCCTTGCACCCCGCCCCGCCAGGGCAACGGCTGACCTCGACCACGACGGCCACCGGGAAACCGTGGCCCACACCGCGGCCCTGCAAGTGGTCCTGCGCGACGATGGCCTGGGGGCGGCCCACGAACTCACCAGCTATGCCCTCTGCCACAACTTCGGCGACACCCTGGCCAGGTACCCGGAGCACTACCACGCCAAGATCGGCAGCGGCCCCTCGGCCCACCAGGGCGACGGCATCGCCTCGGCCCACGACATCGTGCGCTTCAAGCATCCGGTGGGGGCGGAGGATGTGGTCCCGGATGTCTTGCCCCGGGCGCTCTGCCTGGATCGGCTGGATGGCGTCCCGCTGACCGACTACACCCCCGTCGAAGCCCGCGATGAACCGCCCTTCGACAGGCTCGGGGCGAACGGTTTGGGGGAGGTCGAGGCGCTCGCGTTCCACCGCCCCAGCATCGCCAAGGCTTATGTCCTCGAAGGCGCCACCCTCACCGTCACCTGGCACCTCAGCGGCCTCGCCGGCCACCGCCTGGAAACCGCGCTCAATCTGGCCATGCCCAGCTGCGACGGTTTCCTCGGCCGCTACGTGGCCCCCGACGGCAGCATCCCCGGCGGTTTCGGCCAGGCCCTGGCCCTGGCCGAAAGCTCCGGCCTCACCCTGGAGGACGGCGTCCTCGGCGGCGCCCTGCGCCTGGCCTGCGATCCGCCGGCGACCATCACGGGCCGGCCCCACCATACGGTTTCCCAATCCGAGGCAGGCTTTGAGAAAATCATGCAGGCGGCTGAAATCGCGCTGGCCTGGAACATTCCCGGCGACGATTGCCGCATCCGACTCCAACTTACCGTCGAGGCCCTCCGTCCATGACCGGCACCCGCTATCAACTCGAAGTCAATCCGGAAATCCCGCCCCGCCTCGAACGCCTGGAGGAACTGGCCAATAATCTCTGGTATAGCTGGGACCGCCCCAGCCGGGCCCTGTTCGCCAGCTTGTCCAGCGCCCTGTGGCAGGCCACCGGCCACAATCCCAAGGCCTTCCTCAAGCGCGCCGACCAGAAGCGCCTGGAAGCCGCCGCCGACAATCCGGTCTATCTGGGCTCCCTCAACCGCGTCCTGTCGGCCTACGACACCTACCACGGCCTGCCGGCGGGCAGCCATCCCCACGCGCGCCCCTTCCGGGACGACGATCTGATCGCCTATTTCTGCGCCGAATTCGGCTTTCACGAAAGCCTGCCCATCTATTCCGGCGGCCTGGGCATCCTGGCCGGCGACCACTGCAAGGCGGCCAGCGATCTGGGCCTGCCCTTCGTCGGCGTCGGGCTGCTCTACCGCCAGGGCTACTTCCACCAGACCCTGGATGGCGATGGCCGCCAGCACGCCACCTACAGCGATTCCGACTTCGACGACCTGCCCGTGACGCCGCTCACCACGGCCGAAGGTGGCGACGTGCGGGTGTCCATCGACATGCCCGGTCGCACCGTGCAGGCCAAGGTGTGGGAAGTCCGGGTCGGCCACGTGCGGCTCATCCTGCTCGACACCTGGCTGCCGGAAAATTCCGACCACGACCGGGAAATCACCCACCGTCTCTACGGCGGCGACCGCAGCACGCGCATCGAGCAGGAAATCCTGCTCGGGGTGGGCGGCGTGCGCGCCCTGGCCGCCGTGGGCCTCAAGCCCACCGTGTGGCACGTGAACGAGGGCCATGCCGCCTTCCTCATCCTGGAGCGCATCCGCGGCCTGATGCAGGCCGGCCTGGACTACGCCGCCGCCCTGGAGGCCGTGGCCGCCAATGTGGTCTTCACCACCCACACCCCGGTGCCGGCGGGGCACGACCACTTTTCCGAGGCCATGATCCGCGAGTACTTCGGCCGCTGGTGCCAGGATCTGGGCATCGCCTGCGACCAGGTCGTGGCGCTGGGGATGGAGCCGGGCAAGGGCGAGTTCAACATGACGGCCCTGGCCATCCGCGGCTCCCGCCACCACAACGGCGTTTCCCGCATCCACGGCGAGGTGTCGGCCCGCATCTGCGGCCATCTGTGGCCCCAGGTGGCGCCGGAGGAAAATCCCATGGACTACGTGACCAACGGCGTCCATATCCCCACCTTCCTGGCCACCGAATGGTACGAGACCTTCGACCGCTACCTGGGCGTGGGCTGGCAGCAGCGGCAGACCGACGGGACCTGCTGGGAGGGCGTCGAGCGCATCCCGGACCAGACCTTCTGGAGCATCCGCCAGTTGCTCAAGTCCCAGTTACTGCACCTGGTGCGCGCCCGCATCCGCGAGCAGCACGGCCGCAACCAGGGTTCCCCAGCCCATCTGGATCGCCTGCTCCGCCTGGCCGACCCGGGCAAGCCCAATGTCCTCACCATCGGCTTCGCCCGCCGCTTCGCCACCTACAAGCGGGCGGCCCTCCTCTTCCAGGATCCCGCCTGGCTGGAGGAAATCGTCTCCGACCCGGAGCGGCCCGTGCTCTTCCTTTTTGCCGGCAAAGCCCACCCGGCGGACCAGCCCGGTCAGGAGATCATCCGCAGCATCGCCGACATGGCCCGCCGGCCGGAGTTCGAAGGGCGCATCCTGCTGGTGGAAGGCTACGACCTGCACCTCTCGCGCCGCCTGGTGGCCGGCGTGGACGTGTGGCTCAACAATCCCATCTACCCCCTGGAAGCCTCCGGCACCTCCGGCATGAAGGCGGCCATGAACGGCGCCATCAACCTCTCGGTCCTCGACGGCTGGTGGGGCGAGGGCTACGACGTGCAGGACGGCGTTCCCAATGGCTGGGCCATCAAGCCCGCCTCGGGCCACCTGGACGAAACCCGGCGCGATGCCGAAGAGGCCCGCACCCTGTACGAACTGCTGCAGGACCAGGTGGTCCCCGCCTACTATCGCACGGGCCCCATGGGCTATTCGCCGGAGTGGGTGGCCATCGCCAAGCGCTCCATCGCCAGCATCACGCCGCGCTTCAACGTGGCGCGCATGGTGGGCGAATACGCACAGAAGTTCTACGCCCCCGCCGCCCGCCAGGGGCGCCGCTACGCCGCCGACGGCTACACCCCGGCCCGCGACGTGGCCGCCTGGAAGGCCCGCGTCCGGGCCGCCTGGCCGGCAGTCCGCATGCGCCGCCTGGACGACCCCACGCGGCGCATGCGCTTCGGTCAGGCCCTGCGCCTGGAGGTAGCGGTGCAGCTCGACGGCCTGTCGCCTTCCGACGTCACGGTGGAAGCCCTCTTCGACCGGCCCGACAGCGAGCACTACCACTCCCGCGCCCGCCACTACGAACTGGCCCCCGTCGGCCCCAACGACCAGGGCGAGCAGATCTTTGCCCTGAACCTCACACCGGAGCAGTGCGGAAAGTTGCAGTACCGTCTGCGGGCCTTCCCTTCCCATCCCCTGCTGACCCACAAGTTCGAACTGGGTCTCATGGCCTGGCTGTGAAGCCCGTCGCGCGGAGAGCGTCATGAGCGCCGTCGCCTCCCCCGCCTGGAAGGCCCTGCAGGTCCTGGCAGCCACGCAGGGTTCAGCTCACCTGCGCGAGCTGTTCGCCGCCGACCCGGAGCGCTTCACGCGCTTTTCACGCCGCCAGGACGACCTGCTGATCGATTTTTCCAAGCAGCGCATCAGCGCGGAAGTCTTCGCCGCGCTCCTGGACCTGGCGCGAGCCGCGGACCTGGAGGGCTGGCGGGAGAGACTCGCCGCCGGGGAGGCGATCAACGCCAGCGAAGGCCGCGCCGTCCGCCACATGGATCTGCGCGCCGGGGCTGCCGCTCCGGCGGCCGTACGAACGGTGCTGGCGCGCCTTGAGGCCTTCTGCAGCGCGGTGCACGACGGCACCTGGCGGGGTTATTCCGGCGAACGCATCACCGACGTGGTGAACCTCGGCATCGGCGGCTCCGACCTGGGCCCCCGCATGGCCGTGCGCGCCCTGGCCGCGCGGCAATTGCCGGGCCTCAAGGTGCATTTCGTCGCCAACGTGGACGGCGCGGACCTCGCCACCACCCTGGACGGACTCAATCCCCGCCGCACGCTCTTCATCGTCGCCAGCAAGACCTTCACCACCCTGGAGACCATGACCAACGCGGCCAGCGCCCGGGAGTGGCTGCTCGGCGCCGCCGGCAGCAGTGCCGCCGTGGCGCGGCACTTCGTGGCGCTATCGACCCATCTATCGGCCACCGGCGCCTTCGGCATCGCGCCAGAAAACGTCTTCGAATTCTGGGACTGGGTCGGCGGGCGCTTCTCCCTGTGGTCCGCCATCGGCCTGCCCATCGCCCTGGCGACGGGCTTTCACGCCTTCGAGGAATTGCTGGCCGGCGCCCACGCGCTGGACCGCCATTTCCTCACCGCCCCCGCCGCCGACAATCTCCCCCTGCTGCTCGCCCTGCTGGGCGTCTGGAACAGCGGCTTCCTGGGCGCCGGCACTCACGCCGTCCTGCCCTACAGCCAGTCCCTGGAGCTTTTTCCCGCCCATCTGCAGCAGCTCGAAATGGAGAGCAACGGCAAGCAGGTGGGCCGCGACGGCCAGCCGGTGGGGGTTTCCACCTGCCCGGTGCTGTGGGGCGAAGCAGGCACCAATGGCCAGCATTCCTTTTACCAGCTGCTGCACCAGGGGGGACGCCTCATCCCCTGCGACTTCATTGCCCTCAAGGAAGCGGACTTCCCCCTGCCCGGCCACCACGCCCTGCTGCTCGCCAACTGTCTCGCCCAGTCGGCCGCCCTGGCCTTCGGCCAGACGGCGGATGAGGCCCGGGCCGCCGGCACCCCGCAGGCCCTGGTGCCCTTCAAGGTCTTCCCCGGCAATCAACCCTCGACCACCCTGGTGCTGCCCCGCCTCGACCCCTACAACCTGGGCCGCCTCATCGCCCTCTACGAGCACAAGGTGTTCTGTCAGGGCGTCCTGTGGGGCCTCAATTCCTTCGACCAGTGGGGCGTCGAACTGGGCAAGACCTTGGCCGGGCGCCTTGCTCCCGCGCTGGAAGGCGCGTCGGCCGACGCTTTTGACGCTTCCACCCGCGGGCTGATTGCAGCCCTGAGCCAAACCTGAAGCTTTCCCCAACCCCCGGAGGTCCTTCATGAAAAGAATTCTTGCTGCTCTCACCACCGCGCTGTGGTCCGTTCTTGCCCCCGCCGCGGTCATCAACGTCGAGTTCGAATTCACGCCCTTCGTCGGCGACGTGGCCAAGCCCGAAGTCGAGGCGGTGCCCGGCAAGGC
>Ga0268298_10000137_pt1 | contig 91758 bp, 72 predicted proteins | sample WWTPWeurt_MetaG_FD_194462 | JGI IMG/M metagenome (GOLD analysis project Ga0268298, IMG submission 194462) | Activated sludge microbial communities from WWTP in Nijmegen, Gelderland, Netherland - WWTP Weurt | ecosystem: Engineered > WWTP > Aerobic digester > Activated sludge | place...
CTTTCGATGGATGTCTTGATTAACGAGGCAGACCAGGCGCTGTACGCTGCGAAAAGGCAGGGCAGAAATCGTGTGGTTGTCTGGACGCAAAAAGGCTGGGATTAGGGCGGTTTAGGGCGGGAAAAAAGGAACGACTGAAACGACGCGGAACGACTCGGTCTGGCACCCTCACCCCCGGCCCCGCCGCTGAGTACAGCGGGGAGGGGAGCGAGGGAGGCTGCGAGGACGGGAGGGCTGCCGGGGTGGCGAAGGTCTGACATAGGCGTTGTCCTTTTGGCACGCGAAGAGAGAATCTCGCACAGGAGATGACGGTCAGATATGCATTAGAACAAATGTTCTGTTTTTCAATAGGGAAAAGAGTGGCAACGGTTGCGTCAGGCGACTGAAGTCGCGGCAACGGCTGCGAAGCCTGCCCGGCGTTGGGTACGACGCGGCAGGCTGGGGAGGGTAGGCTTCGCCTGTCCTGGCGGTTTCTAACTGCCAGCGGCGAGGGGAACCAACGTGCTTAGTGTGCTCCCGCCTGGCGGGGAACCTCACCCCGGCCCTCTCCATTGCGATGAGTACATCGCCTGGAGAGGGTGCCTTGGTCGCATCAGGTCAGTAGTGCGGCGCACTTCGCGTGCCTAGGCACAGCACAAAAGATACTTGAAGCTCGCTGCACTTTGACGGTAATATTCAACAAAGGATCAGTTCAAATTTTTATGGAGTATTTGTTACACATCCTCTGACCTTGATATATGATTAAGGAACGATCAGCAAGTGAAATCGAGGGGGGTATTTTCAACAAAGTGATCCGGTCAGGATGTATCTCAAACCAATAACGGTGAAAAGTAACACGAAATGCATTTTATTAATGAAAAGATAACCCGCAAAGAATTGATCGACCCTCAGCTAGAAAAAGCTGGTTGGTTCCTCAGAGACAAAACAAAAGTAAAAATCGAAATTCCCGTTGACGGTTATGATGCCGCTCCCTGGAATGGCATTACGTACTATTCTCTGTACCGGGAAAATGGCGAAATTCTGGCGATTGTCGAAGCGAAAGAGCCTCTACCGATGTTCGCCTGGCGCAAGCTCAACTGGTCCATTACATTAAAGAAGTCGAAAAGCGCCAATCTTTCCGACCCTTCGGGTTTCTGGCGAATGGATATCGGATGCATTTCTTGGATTTCGAGGTTTCTGCGGTGCGTTCGGTTGAAGGATTTTTCACCCGGGATGATCTTGAAATTCACTTGTTTACCCGCCAGCACGGAAAACCGCTCAGTACAATTCAAATCAATAATCAAATTGTTGACCGCTCATACCAGCATGAGGCGATTGGGGCGCCCTCTGCCCAGAAGACAAAGCCGAGAACCAGTTCTCCCTGGAGCATGGCTATCGCCTGCTCTCTCATAAGACATGCCCATCGGCAAGTTGGGGATTATCACCGAAGCTGACCGCATCGTCACGACTCTGCTGACCCCAGACGAATACTAACCCCATTCAAGAAAGGAAAACCGAATATGTCCTCCAAGCTGACCCCTGAACAACTCCAGGTGCTCCATCACCCGTTAGGTATACATGCCCGCGTTTTGGCAGTCGCCGGAAGCGGCAAGTCCACCACCATGGCCCATCGGATAAAATACCTGGTATTAGAGCATGGCGTTTCGCCAACTTAATCGCCGTCACTTCAAATCCCCGATCGAATTAAAGCGAAAACCCCTACTGTTCTTTCGGTTGCAGTAAAGCGGGAAATTGCCTTTACGAGCTTTGGACCTGTTTTAAGGAAAGCTGCAGCACTGTTCTCCTGGTGAGATACTGGCCAAACCATGCCCCGTTCCACGCCAGCCCGGCGTTTATGCCTGGTATTTTAAAGCAATCCCGCCGCTCGTCCCCATAGAGGATTGCGTCACCTGGCAGGGCATGACGCTGCTTTACGTGAGCATCTCCCCTGCAGAACCGGCGCATGGATCCGAAAAGGTCATCCGCCAGACCTTATACAAAGGGATTCGTTATCATTTCTGCGGCAATGCGTATGGATCGACCCTGCGCCGGCCTTTGAAACTAGAACATATGTTATAATATCGCTTATGCTCAGATCTTCGATGACACCAGTCCCCCTCACTCCACCACATCCACCTCCCCATATTCGTTCCGCGTCGTTTTAGTCGTTCCTTTTTTTGGTCCTTTTTCCCCGTAAAAACCGCCTCGTGCCGCTAGAAAGCCTCCCGTAAACGCGGTAAAACCTGCTGTCCGAGGATGTTGATCCCTTCTACAGGATCCAAACCGTGCGGCGTGCCAAACTCAACCCGCTGCACCCCGGCCGCGAATAGGGACTGCGCCTGGCGCACAAGGTCATCGGCGTCCCCGGCAAAGGCAAAAGTCTCCAACAGCCGGTCCGAGATCAACGCCCCCGCCTGCTGCCTGCGGCCTTGCTGAACTTCCAACTGAATGCGCTGCAGCAATTCCGGTTCCACCCCAGCCGTCGGATCCAAACCTGCCACAACCGGCAGATAAAGCGCAACCTGCTCTTTGGCAGCCCGCCGCGCCAGTTGCGCATCTTCATCCACAACGGTCACCGCCCCCATCACCAGCCCGACTGTTCCTCTGGAACGTTTGGCCCTTTCCTCCCCCTGCCGGATCGCCTCCATCAGAATCGGCGCGAGCGCCGGATTGGTCGAGCCTCCCACTTTGACCTCTTCGGCCAATTCGCCGGCCAGCCCCGCCAATCGGGCGCCCCAGGTGCCAATCATGATCGGCACCTTCGCCTGGGGGATTGGATAGGGCGCCCGAACAAGTTTGGACACCTGGAAAACCTTGCCGTCCGTTTCGACCGGTGTTCCGCTCAACAGACTGCGGATGATCTGAATCGCTTCCCGGATCCCCTGGATGGGACGAGCCGGTTCCTGGATGCCATGCTCCGCCAGCCAGGCTCCCCGCGCCAGCCCGATGTAAACGCCGCCTTTGGACAATCCGGCCAGCAGCGCCGTATCGGCTGCGATATCGAGCGGGTGGATGCGGAATGGCGAAACAGCCGCCGGCCCAAGCCGCGCCCGCTGGATGTGGGGCGCCATCAGCAGCAGCGGCCCATAACTCGGCTGAAACGGGGCATCACAATAGACACTGACCGCGTCAAAATCGTAGCGATCAACCAGCCTGGCCAGTGCGATATACTCGCCTGGCGATTTATCGGTCTGAAAAGCAATACTGATTTCTTTGTTGCTCAAGTTAACGCCTCGCTGTCCAGCCAGCGCCGCTCTATCCGTTCAATTTTGAGAATCAGGCGTTCTTCCGGATCGGGGCATGCCACCAGCGTATCCCTTTCCAACCAGTCATTCTCAGACAATTGGCGCTGTTTGGCAGGTAACAACGGCAGCACCGAGTTTAACGCATAGATACAAAAATGTTTTCCGTCTGGAATCCGTAATTTACTGCTCTCCACCACTTCGAAATAGTCCCCCACCTGCATGCCGCACACCGACCGCCCTTCGATGGCATGAACAGTCACGCGCAAGTCATAGAGTTCAAAATTTTTGCTCATCAATGTTTCCTATTATATAGTTGAGGCTGATCAAAAAGAGATTTTTTGATCAGCCTCAACCTTACGAATTGGTGGGCGGGCAGGGACTCGAACCCGGGACCTCCTCGGTGTAAGCGAGGCGCTCTAACCAACTGAGCTATCCGCCCAAGCGAACCCATTATACCGTAGGTTTGCTTTCCGTGCAAATTTTCTCTGCCTCAAAAAATCTTGCAAGATGCAGACCTTTTGTGATAAACTTTTGTTACCATCATCCATGGAGAGGCTGTGAGGTTTTTCCCTGCCAGCTCCCGCCACCGCCTTTGGAGAGTGAAGAGCATGTCGTACGAAGAACGCATTCGGAGAGAACGCAGCGGGATGTCGCGCAGTTTTTCGAAACTGGCCGATTATCTGTTGGATTCTTATGTTGAGGCCTCGTTCATGACAGCCAGCGAGCTTGCCCAGGTTCTCAATCTGGATGCTGCCACGGTGGTTCGGTTTTCGCAAACCCTGGGTTATGAGGGTTTCCCAGACCTGCAGCGCGAAATTCGGACCCGGGTTAAGGGCGATCTGCTGATTAAATCGAATAACAGCAGCAGCCGGGATTCAATCTCAAGTGTGGCGGCCGGGGCGATGTACGATGTAATTCATGATATGGAACGCACCCGGATCTCTCTGGATGTGAACGCCCTGGAAGCTCTGGTCGAGATGATCGGCCGCTCCAGCCGGATTATCCTGCTGGCCGAGGCTCCGGCCCAGCCGGCGGCGTACAACCTGGCTTTGTTGATGGAGCAGGGCGGGTTCCATGTCTACATCGCCCGCACCAGCGCCCTGGATCTGGCGCGCACCATCCATACCTCCACCGCCGCGGACATGTTCCTGGCTGTGGATATCACCGGCCACAATGCCACGATCACCAGCACCATGCAGGTGGCGCATGATGTGAACCTGCCGACCGCCGCAATTGTGGCGATGGCTTCCCTGCCCTCCGCCCGGGTCGCGGACATCGTCCTGGCAGCCCAATCCACCATTTCGGTGGCATCCAGCATTGTGACCGTGAACGCCCTGGTCTACTTGCTGGCTGAGTCGCTGCGCTGGCGATTTTCGCAGCGTTTTGCCGGCGCCGAACAGGCGATTGACCGCCTGGCGCATAAGATTCAGGATATCGACTGATATTAGCGCATAGGCTAAGTTTTCCACTTTCGTCCAGAACAACATTCCTCTGAGGAGTTTTCCACATGCGTTTTATTCGTTTCCAAACCAAAAACCAGGAGCCCCGCACCGGCTGGGTGCATGAAGGCAAAGTCGGGGCTGTGGAAGGCTCCATATTCAGCGAGTTTCGCCGCCAGGAAGCCACCATTCCGCTCGAGTCGGTCCGGCTGCTGGCGCCGGTTTTGCCCGGCAAGATTCTGGCCATTGGCCGGAATTATGTTGCCCATGCCAGGGAACATGGGGTGGATGTGCCAGAATCGCCCCTGGTCTTTTTGAAGCCGCCGTCTTCGCTGCTTGACCCGGGGCTGCCCATTTTGCTGCCGCCCCAGTCTGAGCAGGTGGAACATGAAGCCGAGCTGGCGGTGGTGATCGGCCGGCGCGGGCGCTGGATCCCGGCTGCCGAGGCCCTGCGGTATGTGCTTGGCTACACCCTGGCAAACGATGTGACTGCCCGTGACCTGCAGCGCAAGGATGGTCAGTGGACCCGGGCCAAGGGTTTTGACACCTTTGCCCCCATTGGCCCCTGGATTGACACGGATTTTGACCCGACCGATGCGATGATCACCTGTCATGTCAATGGAGTCATGCGCCAGATGGGTTCCACCAGCGAAATGGTTTTCAAGGTCAACCAGTTGATCGCTTATTGTTCAAGCATCATGACCCTCGAACCTGGCGATCTGATTCTGACGGGGACTCCGGCCGGGGTCAGCCCGCTGGCTGCCGGTGATGTTGTTGAAATCCATGTTGAGGGGCTGGGTATTTTGAGCAACCCGGTGGCGATCGACCCGGGGCGCGCCTAGCCCTGGCAGCCAGGGCTGGATAAGGACATGTATGAACCTGCCTGAACTTCCCCTGCCGGATATTCATTCTGGCGTTGTCATGTTTGTGGCGATTGCCGGGTTCTTTAGTTTCATTTTTTTGGTTTTTGGTATCCGCTCGCTGCGTAAAGCCCAGAAGCTGAAATTCTTTCGCATGCGCCGTGACCGGGTGATGGGCGGCTGGCGGCTGATTTTTAGTTCACTCGGGCTGGCGTTGTTGGCTTTTGTGTTGAATCAGTTTGCTGAACCGGCCATCTACGCTTTTTACCCGCCCACGGTCACCCTGACTCCTTCGCCGACCATCACGATAACCCCGACGATCACCCAGACTCCTACGATCACCCTTTCGCCGACGGTGACCGATACTCCTTCGCAGACAAATACCCCCACCATCACGCCCACGCCGCACATCCCGCTGGCGATTGAGATGGAGTTTTCCAGCTCGTCCACCCCAAACCCGGATGTGGTTTTGAGCCCGATTGTCTTTGCGCAGGAGCTGGATAAGGATTTCATGCCGGTGGACCCAACCGATGTTTTCCAAAACCCGGTTGGGCACATGTATGCCTGGTTCAGTTATGACAAAATGAATTCCGGCGCTCAGTGGAGTGCATTATGGGTGCGGGATGGATCCCTGGTGCATTACGAGACGAAACCCTGGGATGGCTCGACCGGCGGGATTGGCTACAGCGACTGGCAGCCCCCGGCTGAACTGTGGCTGCCCGGCGTCTATCAGGTGCAGATCTTTATCGGCCTGGATTGGAAAGTGTCGGCTGATTTCACTGTGGAGGGGGCGCCACCCACTCCGATTGGTACACCCACCCCGACCTTTACCCTGACACCAACCATCACCCGTACGCCAACGCCAACCCCGCGCTCCACGCAAACGCCCACACCATCCAAGACGCTGACGCCGACCTTTGGCCCCAGCCCCACCTCAACGCCAAAACCAGCGACCGCAACCCGCCGTCCGACGGATACTTCGATCCCAACCCGCACCTCGACGCCCGTGACGCCTTCGCCCACCCTGGCCCCCAGCCCCACGAAGACGCCAACCGTGATTACCCCCTCGGCGACCTTCGCCCCAACGGTTACTCGCACCCGGCCTGCGCCCAGTGCCACCCTGTCGCCCACCAAAAAGCCGTAGAGGATATTTTTGGATGTTTTTTGGGTGACGCAGCCACCCAAAAAACATCCAAAATAACCTCTGTCCAGAAAGAGGGTGAAATTTTCAAAGTCCCTCTCTTTGATTTTTGCTCCCCAGGCTGGGGGAATGGGCGAGGCTGTGAAAACATGAGACCTCCCGAACATTAAATTCGGGAGGTCTCATGTTTGTTCGATTATAAATATCTGGCGATTTGGGCGGCCAGGCGGGCGTTTTGGCGCAGCAGGGCCAGGTTGGTGCGCAGGCTTTCACCGCTGGTTAGTTCGCTGACCCGGGCCAGCAGGAAGGGTGTTACGGCCTGGCCGCGCACGCCTTTTTGGCGGGCTTCTGCCAGGGCCTGCTGGATGACGGCGTCAATTTCGCCATTCTCCAGGGCCAGTTCGGCCGGCGGCGGCTGGGTCACCAAGACAGTGCTTTTCAGGCCCAGTTCCCAGTGGGCATGGGCCAGGGCTGCCGCCTCGGAGGGGCTGTCCACCCGGCAGCTCGCCGGCAGTCCGCTGGAAAGCGAGTAAAAGGCCGGAAAATTGTTTGTAGCGTACCCCACCACCGGCACAGCCAGGGTTTCCAGCATTTCCAGGGTGGCGGGTAAGTCCAGGATGGCTTTTGCGCCGGCGCAAACCACCACCAGCGGGATCCGGCTCATTTCAGTCAGATCGGCAGAAACATCAAACGGCGCATCCCGGTGTACGCCGCCAATTCCGCCGGTTGCAAAGGCTTTGATGCCGGCCAGATGGGCTGCAACCAGGGTGCCTGCAACGGTGGTGCCGCCAGATGCGTGCTGAGCAATGGCATGCCCAAAATCGCGCGAGCTGATTTTACGGACCTGCTTGTTCTGGGCCAGTGCGTTCAGTTCAGCCGGGTTCAGGCCCACCCGCACATGCCCATCCAGCATCGCAATGGTGGCAGGCACAGCGCCCTGGGCGCGCACTTCCGATTCCATATCCAGGGCAAGCTGGATATTTTCAGGGTAGGGCAGTCCGTGGGTGATAACAGTCGATTCCAGGGCCACAACAGCCTGATGTTCGTTCAGGGCTGCAGCCACTTCAGGGGCAAGTTCAATTTTTGGGTTCATGTCTTCCTGCAAAAGGGGGGATTGGGATAAGGCTCAGGCTACCAGGTGGTCGTAGAGCTTTTGGAGGGAAAGATCGGGCACCACAGAACCGATCTGGCTCATGGTCAGTGAGAGGGCCGAGGCTCCCAGCCGGACAGCATCGTCGACCGGCATATTGTTGAGCAGCCCATACAATACCGCTGCGCTCAGGGCATCGCCTGCTCCGGTGGGGTCAACGATGGGGGCACGGATGGCGGAAATCAGACCAGAGGTTTCGGTGGTGGCGTAGATTACATCCAGTTCGGGCATAACCACGGCCACGATCGAAAGACCGACACTCACCAGGTCTTTGGCAGCCTGGAGGGCATCTGCCCGGCGGGTAGGTGATGGCTTGCGATCCGAAAGGATACCCACTTCGGTAATGTTTGGGGTCAGCATCTTGATGTTCTTGAGATATGGCTTGAGCTTCACAGCCAGACTGAACGAGGTGGGGTCGGCGCAAACCGGGATATTGGCTTTGCGCGCCAGGGAGACGATGGTGCGGATGGTTTCTTTGGTCAGGTTGGCGTCAATATAGACGGCCGAGATCTCTTTGAACAGGCGCGCCAGGTCACGAATATAGGCCGGGGTGATCTCGCTGATGGCGCGCATATCATCCAGGGCAACTTCCAATTCGCCCTTCTGGTCGACAATACCCAGATACGTGCCGGTGGGGTTTTGGTCGGATTGGATGGTGTATCGGGTGTCTACGCCGAAAAGATCCATTTCGGCCAGAATCTGTTTGCCGGCCCGGTCTTGCCCAACCGCGCTGAGCAGGATGACTGGCTGGCCCAGGTGCGCCAGGTTTTCGGCGATGTTACGCGCCACGCCGCCAAAAGAGGTGCGAATGTGAGCCGGGTTCGACGTGCCCAGGTTGATTTCACCGCTCAGCCGTCCGATCATGTCTACACTGGAGCTGCCAATAACCAGCACCGGATAACTTGCCCTGGGAGAAAATTCGTTTTCCATGTCCTGAATTGTAACTCAGATTCGTTTAAAATCAGGTCTGGTTCAGCGTTCTTTCCGGACTATATGTGGTGATAATTTTTGGCGAAGCCAGAAATTATCACCACATATAAATACACTCACGAAGAATCCCAGAGAGTCAATTTAGATCAAAGGTTCTAATCCGTGGTAAACTTATCTCAGCATCACACCAGACTCAACTTTTCAAGAAGATAATTTGTATCTTCTCAATAAAATGGGGTGTTGGGTGTTTTTTGTGGGCTTCACCCACAAAAAACACCGAAATTCCCCCGTTTATTGAGATGATACGATCATTTTGTACGGAGGTTACCCCATGAGCGGACGAAAACGGGCAACAGTCTCGCTTAATGAAAAAGACCGCCAACGGGTGCAGGAATCCAGCGATCGGTTTTTACGCCTGGAGCAAGACATTCTGGCGATCCGGGCTCGTGTTCAGCAAAACCGCCAGGACGATATCGATCGTACCATTCAGGATGTCGCCAGCCGGCAGACGCAGTTTTCCGAATCGATTTATGGGATTGACGAACAGCTGCGTGAGATTGAAGATCGAACGAGCAGTCAATTGGTTGAGCAGGCCAATTACTTTTTTCAGCAGTCGAATGCAGTCGGGGAGGAGGTCCTCCAGCAGACCACCCATATCCTGGATGATTATTCATCCCGTTTGTGGGCTGTTATGGAGGAGACGACCAATTCGCAGCAGGCCCAGTTCAGGCGGATTAATGAATACCTTTCTGGTCAAAAGAAAAATGCTCACAATCGCCAGGCGGTTGCCCGTTCAGTTTTAGAATCGGCTGGCGCGCTGAACGAGGCTTTGAAAGCAATCTATCACGAGGAGACTGAGACCGCTGCGTTTTTTGCTGAGATGGATCAGGCACTGCATATGGCCTGGCAAAATTTGGAGTCAGGTTTTTTGGATGCGGCCGTTTTGGCCGGGCAGGAGACCTATCAAAAACTGAGTAAATTCCGGCTCGAAATGGAAAAATTCATTCTCACCCGCCAATCTGCACTGAGCCAGACAGCGTTTAAATATGAAGAGCTCTACCAGAGTATTCTGGAGCATCAAACCATTCATGCAATGGATTTGAACGGAGAGCTATTGGATCATCTGATTGATACAAACGAGTGGACCGGTGGACGCCTGGCGGAACTGGAAGCCGAGGTCGCCCATTATGCGTCCCAGTTCGACCAGCTTCCGGCCCAGGCTTTTACACTCGATATTCTGACTCAACTGGAAGCGCATGCGGATTATTTGCTGGATCATTTGGCGCAAATAATCCAGCAGGCCCGCCTGGAGGTTTTGGCTTCACAGGTGCGGTATGAGATTGCCGAGACAATCAAGCAGGCGCTCATCAAAGAGGGGTATGATCTGGTGGATGGAAATTATCTGGATGAAGATCTGCGCAATGGCATTGCCATGAAGCTCACCAATTCTACCCAGGATGAAATTGATATCAAAATTAATCCGATCTCAGGTGATGTTACATCCTACCGCCTGGATATTGTTACCCCGCATGCCGAGCGCTACAATCCTAGCGAATTAAGATGGCGCGGCAAATACATCAAAACCGCCCTCGAAGACCATGGTCTGGAGATTGGGCCCGTAAAAGTCCCCCAGACCAAAGAGCCTCAGCAAGAATCTATCCTCCAACCTGATCTGCCAGAAAATAATCCGCCCCCCCCATCTGCTGGCGACCCATCCGATCAGGTCAACTCGGAAATTAGCCGGATCGTTTTTCGGAAACCCAGATCCTGACCACCGCGTTTATTCGCCTTCCGGGTTTTGTTGGTACGAGCGGGTCATGCCCTCGAGGACATGACTGACTTTAAACAGGAACAATTTCGCCATGGAATCGGGGTTCATGTCACTGTCTAACTGCTCTTCCTGAAATGAATCGATCAGCGCTTTGAGGGCATCGGCCTGGGCCTGGGCACGGGCCATGTCCATCTGAACTGTGCGCTGGATGTCGCCCTCGGCCTTGTTAACTTCAGCCTGACCCCGCCAGGGTGCCGCCCAGACGTTGATCCACTCCTGTTCGACCAGCGGTTCCTCAAAGCTGATGTAACCGATGTCGAACCAGAGCAGTTCGGCGCCAATTTCACTTAATCCCCTGCGAAAACCAGGGCTGCGCAGTTGGTTAATAATTTGGTCGCGCACAGTTGGCTCGCCTGGGCGCCCGGTTATGACTTCGTCCAGCGGGTTTTGGCGGATGAAGCGCAGGATTTCGCCATCGATCTTGCCGCTTACAGATCCTGTCCAGTTCGATAGGCTGTCCCGGTTCGCCTGGCGGGCATAGGCAATTCTCCGGATAGAGCGAACTGAAAATGGGTAGGGGTTGTTCGGGTTGCGTCCGGTGATCCCAGCTCGGCGGTAGGCTCCATGAATGCGGTACCGAAACTGGATGTTTTGGACGGTGACTGTGATGCCGTCTTTTGATATGGCTGTTCTTCGATCTACAGTTCCGTGCTGGTCGGTCAGATCGACGATTTCACCCAGTTTTTCGTAGCGGGTCAAAAGAAACTGACCCTGTGTTTCCACTCTGGCTGGTGTGGTCATACCTTCGATTAAGACTGCACTGCTTGGGTCAATGTAGATATAGCCCGGTCCGCCAATGATATCGACGGTGTTCTCTTCGCCTTCTTTGAGGATCTTTTTGCCCTTCTTGATGCGGAGCAGCGGGTAAGCAGAGCCAAAAAGCGTCATGGTAACATAATCAACACAGACTTGATAGCTCTTAATGGCATAAATATCCTGGATATAGCGAGCTGCAAGCAAAATTAAAATGACCAGACAGCCAATCGGGAAGATGTAAAACCTCATCACATTCCAACTGAAATAGATGGAGAGCCAACGCAGGGTTGATTGTGGGAGGATATTTAAGTTCCCGAACATGATCTCAAGGTAGGTCGGCGTGTTTTTGTCAAAAAAGGCATACTCAATCGCGAAGGCAATCCAGGTGATCAGGGATGCTGTCGTAAGACCAAAGAGCATTCGGATGGAGCCCCAAGAACGGCCGTCCCCCACAAAGAAACCAAGCAGCCAATGAAATAGGTGTCTCATGTCATTCCCTTATTTACGCGGCGGCTGCGAGCGATTCCGCCAGATCCAATCGTACATGGTGTTTAGCATCCCGATTGATTCCTGCGGCAGCAGTTTTTCGGTTGCCGGGTCTTTGGCAAACTGCTCAATCGATTCGAGGACTTTGAAGGCCATGGCTTCTTCGGATATGGATGTGTCTTCAAGAATACCGCGTAAGGTCATGACGATGTTGCGCTGAGCAACAGCCCGGGCGCGGGCCCGGATCCGAATCTCTTCTGCATCGAAATAAGAACGAATCTGATCGGAGCGGCGGATTCGTTTGGAACGCCAGTAATCCAGCATTTGCTGGCGAACAGAGGGATTTACCGGGCTGATCTCGCTGAAAGTGGCTGCCATCACCCGGATACCCCGGTCGCGCAGAATCTTGGAATTGCGCAGAGTTTGGACAGGATAAAAAATCAGGTCTTCTTCATTCCAGGTTTGCCCGGATTGGATCGGTTGATTATCTCTGCGGCGCACAAACTGAAACGCCAGCACACCCTGATTCCGGACTGTGGTCCGGAATTCTGGCATAAAGGCAGTGTTCAGGGGGAAGTCGCCCAGATTTTCTGGCATGTACAGGCTCGAGTAGCGGTTTTGAGCGATCATTTTATGATAGGTCTCAATTGCCACTCTCAGGGGTAAATCGTACCAGCTCTCAAGGCCGTCGTCTGCTGGACGGCGGGCATCGGAATAGATCGCCTGGAACACCCGGATCGGGTCAAAGAGGTAAGGTTCCACCCGCTGGAGCTGGTTCTCCTGCCTACCGCGTGGGGGGACAGGATCATTGATGGCCCGGTTGGCAAAGGACAAAATTTCCTGGATGTCAGACTCGTCAAAGGAATCGGATAGATTGCCAACGGTTCTTTCCATAACCCCGGCGTTGTTGCGCCGCTCGCGAATTTCAATCTGGCGGATTGAGCGTCTGGCTGGGCGCCCCTCCTCGGCGGGTTCATCAAAATAGCAGGCCTGAAGCACTTCGGGAGGTTCACCCAGGGTAAAGACTGCGACAATTGTAGCAGCCACCTCAAAGCCATCCAGAGTCAATGAGCGGGTATTGGGCTGGACCCGCACATGGTTGCGCAGGCTGACAACCCCCCGGATGCGTTCGCCCATGCCGGTAAAAACCAATCCGGGTCCGGCTGCCCGGGCTACAGCGTTGGGGTCCGGGTCGGGGCCGCCAAAAATGGCATGGATTGTTGCCGCAGACATGTTGAGGCTCGACTCTTGCTGCGAGATGTCTGCACCAGTCGCGCTGAGGTATGGTTCGCGCTCCAATACAATTGCGCTTTTCGTGTCTAACACAGCCACACCGGGACGCAAACTTTCAAGTTCAGCCTGGCTGCCAATAATTTTTCCTTCACGCACAAAAACAGCGGCGCCATGCAGACGGAAGAAAAAGAGCAGCAGCCTTTCAAATGCCATCCGGCGTTCGATCCAGGTGCGCACAGGTAAAACAAACTGGGAGATGATGGCGAAAGTAAGAAACAGATATACAGCAAAAAGACCAATCGAGGTAAGAACAATAATCAGTGCCCTGCGGATATTGAACGCCTGGCTCTCAGTGGAAGTTTTGAACAGGCCGACAACCGCTTGCAGCAGCCACCAGATCTCCCCTCGAAAAAACACGACCCACAGCAAAAAAAAGGTTCCGGTAATGAACCAGCGCCAGAATCTCGGGGTACGGTAAGCAGGGGTTGGGTTAAGCACAGTTTTTACTCTGTTTTTCAGTATATCCTTTTGTAAATGAATTTGTCAAGCGAGTTATGTGTGGATAAAGAGCTCGTGCTCGCTGTCGGAGAACGCCAACATCCCCGCAAATAGCCGACTCTCTTCTATGAGGTGATAATTTTTGGCTTAGCCAAAAATTATCACCTCATAGAAGAAAGCCATTGGTCTGTTGATCAGGATTGCTTCTATATATGATAGAATTTCTCTTATGCTGCGTGTTGAATTTCACTGTCATACGATTTATTCCAAGGATTCGCTGCTTAAGCCTGAAGACCTGGTGAAAACCTGCCAGCAAAAGCAGATTGACCGCGTGGTGGTGACCGACCACAACACCACCCGGGGCGCCTTCGCCTGTCAGGCACTTGACCCTCAGCGGGTGATCATTGGCGAGGAGATTATGACAACCCAGGGTGAGTTGTTGGGCTTTTTTCTCCAGGAAGAGATCCCTGCCGGGCTAACACCCGAGGAGACCATTCACCGGCTGCGGGCGCAAGGGGCGTTTATCAGTGTCTCTCACCCATTCGATCGGATGCGGGGTGGCGCCTGGCAAACCGAAGATCTCAAGCGTATTCTGGATCTGGTGGATGCGATCGAAATTTTTAATGCTCGCTGCTACTCGCCATCCGTCAACCAGCAGGCGCAGGATTTTGCTTCATTTTATGCTTTATCGGGCACAGCCGGTTCGGATGCGCACACCGGTTTCGAACTGGGCAAGGCGACCCTGCGTTTGCCAGCCTTTACGGACGCCGCCAGCCTGAAAGAAGCCCTGATCCACGCCGAAACTGAATTTAACCTCAGTTCGCCGCTGGTCCATTTTGCCTCGCGCTATGCTGTGCTGTACAAAAAAATCTTTGGCCTAAAACCCCATTGAGCTTTGGCTGGATTTTAATAAATCTATACCCTTGACCGTTCGCCCATTCCGGATAGAATTAGAGTGTTCCCGGGGCGATGGCGGAACTGGCAGACGCAGGGGACTTAAAATCCTCCGATACGGGAGTATCTTGTGGGTTCGATTCCCTCTCGCCCCATTCTGATCAAAAGCACGTTGCGACTTTTCGAACAACGTGCTTTTGTTATTCTGCTGTCAGTTCGGGATGAGATATTGAAACAACCCCTTTTCGAACTAACCCGAACTCTGGTATAAGAGCTGCTGTGCAGCACACATAAAGGAATACGTATGAGCAAATTTTACTGTCCCGAATCGGTATTGGCTATTTTTGCACACCCAGATGATATTGAATTTTCCTGTGTGGGCACCCTGGCGCGTTGGGCCAAAATGGGCTCGCGGGTGGGTTATTTACTTCTCACCAGTGGTGATGTCGGAATTGCCGAACCAGGAATGACCCGAGCCCGAGCCACAGAGATCCGCGAGGCAGAAAGCCGCGACGCAGCCCGGATCGCCGGCGCCGCGGATATAATTTTTCTGCGTGAGCCGGATGGGTTGTTGGAAGCCTCACTGGTGCTGCGTAAAAAAGTGGTCCGCGAAATCCGGCGCTTTAAACCCGAGGTGGTGGTCTGCGGTGATCCGACCATTGTTTGGGCGGGAAATGATTACATCAACCACCCCGATCATCGGGCTGGCGCACTGGTCGCTTTGGATGCCACTTTCCCGGCTGCCGGACAGCCCAATCTGTTTGAAGAACTGGAAGAAGAAGGGATTAAAGCTCACAAGGTGCGTAAAGTTTACGCTTCGATGTGGGGTGACGCCGATATGTATGTCAATATCGAAGAGACAATTGACATCAAGGTCAATGCCTTGCGCGCCCACAAAAGCCAGATGCGCGATTGGGATCCCGAAGAGCAGATTAAATCCTGGGCGGCAGAGCGCGCCGGCAAGATGGAGATGGCTTATGCAGAAGGTTTCAAAGTTGTCACCCTGGTCAGTGATGAAGACTGGGCTAAACTGAAATCTGCATAGTGGTCTGGATCGTATGTTTTTGGCGCTTTGCGCCAAAAAACATACGATTTAATCATTTTTGGAGGTCAAGCACCCGGGTTAAAGCGTTCGAGCCAGCGTTCTGGTCCGTGGATCGGCGTGAACGCTCCGTATCGAATGTACAGTTCCCTTGCGCTGGTGGTGGCCAGCAGGATCCGGCGAATGTTTTTGAGATCGGGATGCTGGATGACACAGTTTACCAGCCATTTCGACAGACCCTGCCCGCGCTGTGCGGGCAGGATGAAAACATCGCACAGCCAGGAGAAAGTAGCGTAGTCTGTAACGACTCTTGCGAAGCCCACCTGCTGTGTTTCAAGATAGACGCCAAAATTGAGCGAATTGGCGATTGAATTTTGCACGATTTCAAATGAGCGGCCTTTCGCCCAGTAAGACTCTTCCGAAAGGAAACGGTGGATCGCAGGGATATCCAACCGTGCCGGGTCGGTGCTGATGGTGTAAGGCTCCTGATGATAAGTAATCCATTCGGCTGGCATGAAGTTATCTCCTCCTAGCGTTTGTTAAGCGGCAGAAATATCCTGGTCACCTTTGCGGCTGTCAAAATGGTGACGCGCGCCTGGGTGTTTTTGACACCTGTGGAAAGGGTGTAGGTAAAAATATCCGTCCCGGTAAAATTCAGCGTGGGGGTATATGCCAGGCGGGTGCCAATAAACCCGGCAGTGCCATGGCCTGGGGTTGTTACCGCATTGATAACCAGTGAGCCAGCATTGGGATCCTGGTCGTTGTTCAGCGGAAGCAGCCTGACAGCCGTATTTTTGGGCGTCATCGCAAAGTCAGAGCGGCCAATCAAGGAAGCATCTACATACAGCGGTTGAACATTAAAGCCCTGACTGTCAAAATAGGCAATCCGGTTAGGCATGGTCTGTGAGATCGTGGAAGCCAGTTCGGGAGTAATCCGTCCAGGACGGTAGCGAACCATCAGGTAAGGCAGGAAACTCTCCGCAATATCTTCTTGATTGGGATAATCACGCCCATAAGTGGAGATAAAATTGCCATCTGCGTTCTGGGCTGCAATCCAACCAGGTGAAGCCGCATGGGCAGCATCCAGAGAAGTGTGCGAAGCTTCATGCACCAGGGTTTCTTCTAAAATTCCATCAGCTTCATAAAGCGCTGATTGACCGGTATGGATCAGGATGTTGTGATTGCCTCCGCCAAAAGGCTGCACACCCATGTGGATCCACATGCTTTGAACCTGCAGGCGCAGAACTTTGGGTAACCGGCCCACAACTGTTCCATACTTTGTCGCTTCAACCTGGGCTGCTGCCGAACTGCCAAACTCCGGGTTGACCTGAATCTCGAAAGCCAGCCCATCCGAATAGGTGGCATTAAAAAGATAGGCAGTAACGGTTATCCAGTTGTTTACACGCCGGTCAAACATCAGCCGCGAGCCCTGCCCGGTATAGGCTGCACTGATAAATGTCGATGGGTCTGCCGGGGTGATGATATCCGGGTCAAGAAAAATCGTACCACTGAAGGGCGGTAATACCTGCGGACTGGACTGCGCCAGAGCCGGAAGCGGCTTTGTATTACCGAGCATAAATGCTGCCAGTATGAACACACTGAGGATTGTTCGGCGTAGCGATTTGTTCATGGATGTCTCCTTGCCGGGATTCTCTGGATTCCTCTGGCATCAGCCGGATGGCCCCAGCCAGGTTGAAAAATCAGAAAAGCAAGATTATTTTACTCATAATTATCTTGAATTAACAGCCATTGAGGATGATTCATTTGCGAAAAGGGGTGATTTAGTCTAAAAATTTACCTCTGTTTTGAATTTTTTAGGTCTTGCAAAATCATTCCATTCCGGAGTATAATTGGCGAATTAGAACAAGTGTTTCTTTACTAAGTTCTCTGGAGGTGGTATGGGTACGCTAGATCAGGCTGTGGAAACTCAACTAAAAAATATTGAAGCAAAAACTGGAAAAAACCGCCAGGAGCTGACTGCAATCCTGCTGGCCAGCGGACTGACCCGTCATTCTGAGCTGCGTGAATATGGGATGAGCCAATTGGGCCTGGGACATGGCGATGCCAATGCACTGGTCCATTTTGCGCTTAAGTCCGACGGCAGCCGGGATGCCGAGAGCCGTGGGCTTTCTGAGGATGCCGTGTTGGACGAGATTTACAGCGGCCCGAAGGCTTCTTTGCGTCCGATCCATGAACAGCTTATGGCTGTCATTTTGACGTATGGAGAATTCGAGCAGCTGCCCAAGAAGGGCTATGTCAGCCTGCGGCGAAAAAAGCAGTTTGCCATGATCGGGCCTGCCACCAATACCAGGGTGGAGGTGGGTTTGAATATTAAGAGCCTGCCCGAAAACGAGCGGCTGATTGCCCAACCGGCAGGCAGTATGTGCAACTATAAAGTGAAGCTGAGTTCAACCACAGAGATTGATGATAACCTGTTTGACTGGCTAAAACAGGCCTTTGAAAGTGCAGGCTAGGAAATTATGGCAGAACTAAAAACCAAACCCAGCAGTAAAAGTGTGACCGAGTTCCTCGAAGGTCTGCCCGACCCGCTTCAGCGGGCAGACAGCCTTGCTTTGCTTGAATTGTTTCAGGAGACTCTGGGCGTCCAGCCGAAACTCTGGGGGGAAGCGATCATTGGCTTTGGCGACTATCGTTACAAGTACGCCAGTGGGCGGGAAGGTGATTGGTTTGTGCTGGGTTTTTCGCCGCGCAAACAAAACCTGACTCTTTATTTCCAAAACGGGATTCAGAATCAGGCTGATGCACTTGCCCGTCTGGGCAAACATAAACTCGGCGGTGGCTGTCTGTATATCAAAAAACTGAGTGATGTGAACCTGGCTGTGCTGAAAGAAATGATCGCGGCTCAGGCCTCACGGTTTGCCTGATTTTGAACAGCCCCTGCCGTATATATTAATTTCTTGGGGTACATGGACCACCACACGTGGTGGTCCATGTACCCCAAATCCCTCTTTTGTCAGTGAGCGTTATTTTTGGGCAGCTTGACTATTTCAAACCAGAAGTCTTCAATTCCCTGCACCACCCTGATAAATTGATCAAGGTCTACCGGCTTTGTGACATAGGCATTGGCATGCAGGTTATAGCTTTTGACAATGTCCCGCTCGGCCTGGGATGAAGTCAAGACAACAACCGGGATCTGGCGCAGATGGTCATTCTGTTTTATCTCCGCCAAAATTTCAAAGCCGCTTTTGAGGGGCAGGTTTAAATCCAGCAGGATCAGGTCTGGTTCTGGCGCATTTGCATAAGCGCCCTGGTGATTCAGGAATGCCAAAGCGCTTATGCCATCCATCAGCACCGACATATTGACATTCATTTTTGCGTCCCGCAGAGCTTCCTGAGTCAGGCGAATATCACCAGGGTTGTCTTCAATCATTAAGATTTCAATTGCGTCCACGTTAACGATCATTTTCTTCTCCTTCGCTAAAAAACCTCTTTTGCCAGGGATTCCAGACCGGCGATATCATCCAGGTCCAGCCACTGCAGCATGATGCGCTGAACGCCGGCTTCAGCAAATTCGTTTAACTGGCTCGTCACCTCGCTGCCGGCTGCCACAATCAGACCTCTCTGGCGCAGTTCGGCGGCGCTGTTTGGCCGCCCGGCAAGTTTTTCATTGAGCAGACCGGTGTCTTTGGCATAAATACAGCCGGTCATCAAAGAGCGGCGCAGGCTGCCCGGTACGCGCCCGGCCTGTACCATCTGGCCGTCCAGACTGGCGTTCAGCCGGCGAAATTCGGATGGTGGGATAAAAACAGCGTTCCATTCACTGGCAAAACGGGCGGCCAGGCTCAGGGTGCGTTTTGTGCCGTTCCCGCCGATCAGAATAGGCGGTCCGCCGGCCCGGTTAGGGCGGGGCAGGAGAACGGCCTCTTTAAGCTGGTAATATTTGCCCGCAAAATCAACCGGCTGCTCTGATTGCAGCAGGCGCTGGATCACTTCCAGGCCTTCTTCAAAACGGTCAAACCGTTCCTTAATTGCCAGCAGTTCATAGCCATAGTGGGCATGTTCGCGCTCTTGCCAGCCAGCACCCACGCCCAATGTCAGTCTTCCGCCCGAGAGATCGTCCACTGCGGCAGCGATCCGGGCGGTCATCGGCGGGTGGCGAAACGAAACCGGGCTGACCAGCGGCCCGAATTCTATCCGGCTGGTGTGGCTGGCCAGCCAGGTCAGTGAAACCCATAATTCCAGCGATTCTCTGTCGGGAGCGGAGGCGTTGGTAAAGTGATCTGAACGGAAAAGACCGGCAAACCCCAGGTCTTCTACAGCCCGGGCGATTCGCTGCCAGCGCGGCCAGGTCAGCCCGTTTTGTCCTTCGACCATGATTGCGATTTCCATGCTGTTTACTCCTGCAGGTAAAGGGAAATTGGCGGGTAAACCCGCTCCATTTAACTCGCTTTGTCGTACTGGCGGATATATTCTTCCGCTTTTTCCACCAGAGCCTTATTACCAATGAAGAGCGGTGTGCGCTGGTGCAGACTGGTCGGCTCAATGTCGAGGACGTTGCGCTCGCCATCGGACCCATACCCATTGGCCTGGCTGGCAATGAACGACAGGGGGGCTGCTTCGTAGAGCAGACGCAGCTTGCCGACTGGTTTTTGGGGGTTCTGGCAGTCGGCGGGATAATAATACACCCCGCCCATCAGTAAATTTCGGTGAAAATCGCCGACCAGAGAGCCAATGTAGCGAGTTGAGAGGGGTTTGCTGCCGGATTCCAGGCCCTGCAGGTAACGGGTGTAGCGCACTACGCCATCGCTCCAGTAGAGCTGGTTGCCCTGGTTGCAGCTGTAGTACTTGGGCTCCTGCGGAATACAGATATTGGGATGAGTCAGCAGAAATTCGCCAATATGGTGGTCGAGGGTAAAGCCGTGCACCCCGGCGCCGCTGGTGTAGACCAGCATTGTGGAGGAACCATAAATCAGGTAGCCCGCCACAATCAGATCGCGGCCTGGCTGCAGGCAGTCTTCGAGGGTGCCTGGCCCCTCCAGACTTTTTCGCCGGTAGATCGCAAAGATTGTGCCAATGGAAGCATTCGATTCAATATTTGAAGATCCGTCCAGCGGGTCGTAAAGGAGCACATATTTGCCGGTTGGGTATTTGCTGGGGATGGGGATAATGTCCTCATGCTCTTCGGAGGCCATAACCGCCAACCGGCCGGTATGGTCGTTCAGGCGAAAAATGGTCTGATCGGCAACCCGGTCCAGACGCATAACCGTTTCACCCTGGACGTTGGTGTCCTGGGTGCTGCCCAGGATCTCAGCCAGGCCGGCTCGGGTGGTTTTGCTGGCGATAAACTTGCCGGCCAGCGCCAGGTCGTAGAGGATGTTGGTCAACTGCCCGGTGGCTTCAGGGTGGGCGCTTTGTTCTTCCAGAATGTGGCGTTCAATCGTAATAACTCTGCCATGATCGGTGAATGGTAACATGGGGTAACCCGTTGTCCTTTCTAGTATGGTTCGCGTTTGACGATGAATTTTGCAAACAATTGTGTCAGTGCAGCCGTAATTGGTTCGCGGGCCAGGAAATAAGCCAGCTTATACTGCCAGCCTGGGATACAAACCCCGCCGCCGCGGCTGACCTGGTTGAGAGAATCCCGCACCACATGGTCGGCCTTCAACCACAGCCAACCAGGGATGGCGCTGCGTTGGAAGCGTTTCAGTTCGGGGGTGTCGTGAAACTCGGTGTAGGTAAACCCGGGGCAAAGTGCCTGGGTGTGGACTCCCCGAAAGCCCACTTCGCTTTCGAGCGCTTCTGAGAAATTGACCAGGTAGGCCTTGGTGGCGCTGTAGGTGGAGTTGCGAATCGGCAAAAAAGCAGCCATTGAGGCTACATTGATGATTGCACCGCGCTTGTTGGGAAGCATGACCTCCAGAGCGGCACGCGCCAGGCGAACACTGGCGTTAATATGCACCTGGATCATGCTGAGGTGTTTTTCCAGTGGAGCATCCACAAAACTGCCATCGATGCCAAAGCCGGCATTGTTCACCAACACAGTCAGGTCATTCAGCTTGCGAATGGCATCTTCTGTGCGCTGGATACCCTGTTCATCCGCCAGGTCAGCCTGAAGGACATCCACTCTGATGGGAAAGCGGGCGGTCAACTCTGCGGCCAAAGCCTGCAGCCGTTCAACCCGGCGGGCGGTGATCAGCAGATCATAGCCTCTTTCGGCCAGCTGACGGGCAAATTCCACCCCCAGGCCGGCTGAAGCCCCGGTAATAAGGGCTGTTCCTGGTGTTTTACTTGACGCTGGCATCTTGATTTTCTTTCTGGGGCGTTTCTTCCAGTTCAGCCGACAAGTAAGGTTCATCCTGCTGGTCAGCATGCTTGCCGCGTTTGCCAGCATAGAATTTTCGGATGATATCCATATCGGCTTTGACATTGCCCGTTGGCATCAAGGTCTGATCTGCCTGCAGGAATTTGCTGGGGTAATCCACCGAGGCCAGCAGGATTGGAACTTTTGCACCCATTGCGATATGGTAAAAGCCCGATTTCCAGATTTTTGTCTTGCTGCGGGTGCCTTCAGGCGCCAGCACAAGCATCAACTGGTCATTTTCGACAAAGGCTTCAATTGCGGTCTGGACAAAATTGTTGCGTGTTCGCCGGTTTACCTTGATCCCGCCCAGCCAGCGAAAAAAACCACTGAAAGGCCCTTTGAAAAGACTGTCTTTGCCAACCCAATTCAAACGAAGATCATCTGCCCGGGTGACCAGAAACATGATGATAAAATCCCAACTTGTGGTGTGTGGAGCAGCAATGATGACAAATTTTTTGGTCTCGGGAAGTACAATCCGGTATTTCCAACCGGTAAAACGCAGGATCAGACTGCAAATGCGCCGCAGAACCGAGCCAAAGGCAGCCGGTTTTGGGTTGAATTTCTCGGATTTATTGAACATGGTTGTCGCCTTTCTGATTGGAAAAAATTGTCTGGGTGGCATACCATTCGCCAGGGTTGTTCTGGAGGGATAGGGGGCCTTGAAGAAGTCCCGAATCGGTCAATTGGTTAACTGCCTGGGTGGCGTGTTGAACCGTCCAGCCGAAAAGCCGGGTCAGGTCGCGGAGCTGGGCTGCGCCAACCCCCAAAAAATAGAGATTGGCCAGGTGCGCCCGGGCCTGCTTTTCTTGCACAAAGCGGGCCTGCTCCACCAGGTTGGGAAAGTGGCGGGTAACCAGATCATAAGCGAAGGCATAATGCCATGCGCCAGCATCGGTCACGCCTACCGGGAGAATAAAGAAATGGCTCTGCAGGTCACTCAGTGCTTTGTTAAAGCGGCTGTCGGATTCAGCGCTGGTCAGGCGGGCTGCCTTTCGCAGGCCCACTGTGTCCAGCGCGCCTTTTTCAAGCAAGACCTCGTAAATATTTTTGGCCTCCAAAGACAGCCGCCCATGCCGGTACAGCGTCAGGTAATCTTCTTCGGGTGAGCCATAATTTTCGCTGAGAGCATAGAAGTATGGGGCAGTTTCAAGGGAGATAATGGTGGCTTTTTGGCGCAGCACCTTGGCGTAATACCAGGCTTTGGCCCCTAAAAGCGAATCTTTCCAACCCCAACTGATGTGCCCTGGGTCGTCGTGCGCATCAGCGACCGGGCGGTCGCCAGCGACGGCGGCCCACAGGCTGGGCAGGGTGATGGTCTTGATGGGCCAAAAATAGATGAAACCGCGCTCAGCAACGTAAGCGATGGCTTCTTCCTTGGTCGTCAGACGCATTCCAGGAGCGGAGCGAAAAGTCCGCTGGCGATACTGCTGCAGCAAATCAAAGGGGATGGTTTCCATCTTTTGAATTATACCCATAACCGGATAAATCGGTGCCGCTGTTCGTCAGGGTTCTCGGACTTTACGAAAACCCTGACGCCTACGCAGTTGAAAGTTGATTTTGGGGTGTTTATTCCAGTGAGCAGCAAAAAAACAGCCGATTGGCGGATAGGCTGCCGATCGGCTGTTTTTTTGGATTGAATGTCAGGGTTTTGCAGGTCTTAACACCGGCTGGGGGCTGGCGTCCCGCTCGGTGAAGAGGGTGTCAGGCAGGGGGATCGGTTTGTATTTTTCGCCCGTGTCGAGGGTGCCAACCGGAATTATGAATAGCTGGATTTTATTATCAGCAGAAATGGCCTGATATGCAAAAATTAGATACTGGCCATCCGGACTGAATTGGGCATCACGATAGCAGCACGATTTGTCGATCGGGTTTACTTCGTTTTGAGACCGGGTCAGATCATTGTTGAAGATATACAGATCGCCAAAACCGCCGTTGCGGACCATGCCGTTCAAAACGAAAAGCTCTTTGCCGTTCCAGCCAAAACCTGGGATGGCCGGGTTTCGGTCCCAACCTTTGATCGTGAACCAGATATTGGGAAATTCGACCCCAATCCGGGGGAAAATATCGTAACACTTGCTGATATCGATCACTCGGATGGTATCCTCACGGCGGCCATTGATCGGGGCAGCAAAAACAAAGGCCAGCGATTTTGAATCGAAACTCCAGCGCACCGATTTGATCAGCAGCTTTGCATTGTAGGGTGAAAGCCGGGCGCAAGTTCCCAGTGGGCCAATCTCTTTGCGCTGGGTGATTGTTTTTAATTTTTCGATCTCAAAGGGCACGACGAACAAGAATTCATTGTCAATGCTGATCGCGACCTGCGTGCCGTCTGGAGAAATCCGAAAATCGTTCAGAACAGCGGCCGAATTGAAGCAGGTAATCAGATCCTGCCGGCCATTCGGAAATTCAACCGTTTTGATGCACTTGCCGTTGATAAAGACCAGATGATTGCCATCCGGCATCCACTGCATGTCGCGTTTGATAGCCCCATCGGTGGTGAGTTGGATCAGCTCAGAGCCATCCAGGTTGGCTGTCCAGATATCATTGTTGCTGAGGAAAGCGATTTTGTCGGCGCCGCCGAGCACGACAGCACTGGGCGTGCTGGTTGCGGTCGGCTCCGGAGTGTTGGTGGGGGTTTCGGTGGCGGTTGGTTCGGAGGTGGCGCTGGGCTCTGGGGTTGGGGTTGGTTCAGCGGTGGCTGGTTCGGGGGTTGGGCTGGGGGCGGTTGTAGGCGCTGCCACAGCCACACCTTCCGTTGGGGCGCCTGTTTCCGCTGCAGATGTGGTGGGGGTGATAGCCGCAATAGATGTCGATGTGGGTGCATTGCTCCGGGCAAGCAGGGTCCCACCGACTGCCAGAACGCTGCCAATGATCACCAGAGCGAGGATCACAGCGCCTGCAATCAACCAGATGGGCAGCCCGCCCTTTTTAGCTGGACTGGCTGCAGCTGCAGCCGCAGGAACCGCCGCCGCCTTATAGGAAGCTGCCGGCTCCAGGTTGGGATTGGTTTTGGGGCTGAGGGTGGTCCGTTCTTCTGCTCGGGCAGGGGTGACCGGGCCAGAAGACGCTTTTGCGCCAGAGATCGGACTGACAGGTTTGGCGACGATAGTTGCATCGGCAGGCGGAACCTGGTGGGTTTCGGTCGCGGGGCCAATTCCCTTGAACGCATCGGCCAGAGCGGAGGACATTTCACTGCAAGTGGGGAAACGGTCTTCCGGCTCTTTGGCCATGGCTTTGTATAAAACGTCCTGGACCTGGGCCGGCAGATCGGGACGGTTCTTGATGAGCTGGGGTACGGGTTCGAGGATGTGCATCATCATGACCCGGGCCGGGGTGGTCGCCTGATACGGCGCGCTGCCGGTCAAAAGCTGGTAAAGGATCACACCCATGGCGTAGATGTCGCTGCGCCCGTCCAGCTCTTTATCGCCCTGCACCTGTTCCGGGCTCATGTAAGCTGGCGTGCCGAGGATGTTGCCGCCTGTCAGAGTGGCAGCTGAGGCGCTTTGGGCCATCCGCGCAATTCCAAAGTCCGACAAAAACGAGTTGCCGTACTGATCGTAAAGAATATTGCCGGGCTTAATATCTCTGTGGATGATGCCGCGGGCGTGGGCAGCATCCAGGGCCGGGGCCAGTCGGTCAAAAAAATCTTGCACTTCTTTGATCGTAGCCGGACCGCGGCGGATGCGGTCTGAGAGCGACCCGCCCGACATATAGCGCATCACAATGTAGGGTGAGCCCTGCTCCTCGCCAAAATCGTAGACGGGCACGATCGCCGGGTGTTCAAGCAGCGCAATCGTCTTGGCTTCGCGCTCGAAGCGCGTCCGAAACTGGGGGTCGTGTAAAAATTCGTGCGGTAGAACTTTGATGGCGACATCGCGCTCGAAGCGCGGATCATAGGCACGGAAGACCACTGCCATGCCGCCGCGGCCAACTTCGCCTTTTACTTGATATCGACCAATCGTTTCCATTTCAGCCATAATGTTATCCTGACAATTTCGGTAGTTTAAAAAATTAATCTTCCTGATTGTATCATCTCAATAAGCAAAGGAAGTTGTGTGTTTTTTATGGGCTTCGCCCACAAAAAACACACAACGCCTCACTTTATTGAGAAGCTACTCCTGATTTTACCTCAGCTGGATTAAATGGTGTTTGATTTTTGATTACCAAAAAACAAATACTACTTATCCCGTCCCAAACTGGCGGTCACCCGCATCGCCCAGACCGGGCATAATATAGCCGCGCTCATTGAGATGGTCATCGACCGCGGCCAGATGAATGGGCACATCGGGGTGGGCGGTTTGCAAGGCCGCAATGCCCTCTGGGGCGCCGATCAGACCGACAAATTTGATTTTGGAGACACCCCACTTCTTAAGAATGTCCACTGTGGCGACTGCTGAGCCGCCGGTTGCCAGCATCGGATCCAGGATCAGACAAACTTTAACGGTGGGTTCGACAGGCAGTTTATTGTAGTACTGCACAGGCTGAAGGGTGTGCTCGTCGCGGTACAGGCCAATATGCCAGACTTCCGAAGCCGGCATCAGCTCCCAGATGCCTTCGACCATCCCCAGCCCGGCTCGCAAGATCGGCACCAGGCCAATTTTTTCTTGCAGTTCCTTGCCTTGCATTTCTGCCAGGGGCGTTTGCACAGTCCGGGGTTTGGTTGCCAGGTCGGCAGTGGCTTCATAAGCCAGCAGGGCGGCGATTTCGCGCACCAGCTCCCGAAATTTTTTCGGCTCGGTCTCTTTCTGGCGCAGGAAAGACAGTTTATGTGCGACCAGCGGGTGGGGTGAAGGGAAGACATTTGACATGGGATTTGCTCCAAAAATATGATCGGATGAGGTCAATTAGCCCTACTTAACGACAGTTCGGGTTGGTTCAAAAAGACGTTATTTCAATCTCTTATCCCGAACTGCCGGTAATTATAGCCTGTGGAACAGAATTGTGGGGGAAAAAATTCTTAAGTCCAGATATGGGGGTGCTTTCACATGAGGTCTCAGTGAGCTTAAATTCGCCAGGTGTGCCCGAGGGTGTTTGATCGGCTGCCAGGCCCCAAAAAAGCTGGTGAAAAAGTGAACGTAACCGATTATAATCACCCGCATGACAGAATCCAGCAACCGGCTTGTAAACCCCGAATCGCAAGGCGATGACCGCACCGATCCCGCGCTGCGTCCCCGCCTGCTGAAAGACCTGATCGGTCAAGACCGGGTCAAAGAGAACCTGGCAATCCTGATCGCGGCTGCCAAGCAGCGCAAGGATTCGCTCGACCATGTACTTTTTTACGGCCCGCCCGGGTTGGGGAAAACCACCCTGGCGCATGTCCTGGCCAATGAGATGGGGGTGAATATCAAGATCACCTCCGGCCCGGCGATTGAAAAAGCCGGCGATCTGGCAGCATTATTGACCAACCTGAGCGGCGGGGATATCCTCTTCATTGATGAAATCCACCGCCTGGGCAGGGCGATCGAAGAAGTGCTCTACCCGGCGATGGAAGATTTTGCCCTGGATATCATCATCGGCAAAGGCCCATCGGCGCGCGCCATCCGGCTCAAACTGCCGCGCTTCAGCGTGATCGGCGCTACAACCCGCCTGGCGCTGGTGACAGCCCCGCTGCGGGCTCGCTTTGGGGCGGTCTACCGCCTGGATTATTATGACCTGCCCGCCATGCAGGATATTGTCAAACGAGCGGCGCGGGTTCTGGCTGTGCCTGCCGAGGCAGAAGGGATTGAAGAAATCGCCCGCCGCGGCCGGGGGACACCGCGTGTGGCCCTGCGCCTGCTGCGCCGGGTGCGCGACTTTGCCCAGGTGCGCGGGGATGGCACGATCAACCAGAATATGGCCCGCCAGGCGTTGGATCTCTTAAATGTTGACCCGCTCGGCCTGGACGATATGGACCGCCGGGTGCTGCAGGCGATTATTGAAAAGTACCGCGGCGGACCGGTCGGGTTAAACACCATCGCCGCAGCCGTCAGTGAGGAAGCCGATACGATCATGGATGTGGTTGAGCCATACCTGCTCCAGCTTGGGTTTTTGGACCGCACACCCCAGGGCCGGGTGGCAACCCAGAAGGCCTATGAGCATCTCCAGGTTGAACCACCTGCCGATAGCACCCAGCCGCGCCTTTTCCAATAACTTCAGACAAATTCTGCCACCATGAAAACAGACGACTTCGATTATATTCTGCCGCCTGAGCAGATCGCCCAGACACCCGCTGAACCGCGTGACTCATCCCGCCTGCTGGTGTTGGATCGCGCTCGCCAGACTCTGGAACAGCACATCTTCCGGGATGTGGAAGATTACCTGCGCCCGGGCGATGTGCTGGTTGCCAACCAGACCCGGGTGATCCCGGCCCGCCTGGCAGGGCAAAAACTGCCCGGCGGAGGCAAGGTTGAAATTTTGCTCCTCAAACGCCTGAGCGCCGATACCTGGGAAGCTCTGGCGGGCGGCAGGGGCTTCAATGTTGGGCGGCGCCTTCAGATCACCGGCGGTCCGCAGGCCGAGGTGATCGAGGTGTTGGATGGCCCCCGGCGCATCATCCGCTTTGACCAGCCGCCCGAGCTGTTTGTGGATCAGGTTGGGCAGATGCCGCTGCCGCCTTATATCCATACCCCGCTGGCCAACCCTGAGCGTTACCAGACGGTATATGCTGCTCAGCCAGGGTCGGCTGCGGCGCCCACTGCCGGGCTGCACTTCACCCCCCAGTTGATTGAACGCCTGCGTGCCAAAGGTGTGCATTTTGCCACCGTCACCCTGCATGTTGGGCTGGATACCTTTCAGCCGGTCAGCGAGGACACCCCGGAGGAACACCACATCCACACCGAATGGTGTCAGGTGACCCCCGCCGCCGCTGCCGTCATCAATCAGGCCCGCCAGGCCGGTGGCCGGGTGGTTGCGGTTGGCACCACCAGCGTGCGCACACTCGAATCGGCTGCAGCGCCGGAATGTGTGCGGCCCTATGAAGGCGCCACCGGGCTGTATATCTTGCCGGGCTACCAGTTTAAGGTTGTGGATGCCATCATCACCAATTTCCACCTGCCGCGCTCCACCCTGATTATGATGATCTCTGCCTTTGCCGGGCGTGAGACTGTGCTGCACGCTTACCGCCAGGCCCTGGATTGGGGCTACCGCTTTTATTCCTTTGGGGATGCGATGCTGATTTTGTAAGGGCGTGGAACACCGATTTTGAAAAATTTCCCTTTTATCCGGCGGGCGAAATCCAGTCCCTGAACAGTCATGATAAAATAGCCACTGTCGGCGAGAAAGCCGGGTTTTAGCCCTCAGCAATCTTCTCCTCAAGCAGCCTAATCATTCAATCACTTTTTCAGAAATTGGACACACAGCAGTTATGGTCACTTTAAAATCTACCCTTGTTATCCCTGAAACGGTCTATTTTCAACAATTAGACAATGAAGCCGTGCTTCTCGAATCCGTTAGCGGTAAATACTTTGGCCTAAACCCGATCGGCGCCCAGGCCTGGAACCTGTTGGTCGAAGGCAGCAGCCTGGAAAATGTGCATCAGACTTTATTGGCTGAATATGAGGTTGAGGCTGACCGGCTGCAGAGTGACCTGCTGCAGTTAATTGAAAAATTGGCTGAAAAGGGTCTTGTGCAGGTCGCAGGCTAAGTCGTACGATCCAGGCGGATTGTTTATTGGTTTAAGAACAATCCGGTCATTAATCCGCGCATCATCACAGCCTGGGCTTTGGTGTTTGTCGTCAGATTGACCTGCTCCTGAATTTCTTTCCAGACCTTTCGCATATAGCTGACGTTCAAATAGGCTGCGGCTGGACCGCGTTCAAACTGGTTCAGCGCTTCTTCGATTTCTGGCGCTTCACTCCTCAGGCGGAAAATCAGGTCGCCTGCCTGTATGCCGCGCTGGCGGTTGAGACGCACTTCGTCAGGCAGCTGCCCCTCCATGGCTGTTCGAATAAGCCAACGATCCATGCCGCTTTGGGGGTCAATAAAGACATTATCAGGAACTGAGAAAATAAATTCCAGTAAGCGCACATCGCTGCTTGGGTCGCGCACATCCAGGCCAAAAGCCGCCCCGTTCTCATTCCAGATCGCCCCAAAGGGTGATCTCTCAAGCACAGCGAAAGTCCGAGCGGCTTCATTGCCCGGATTAAACCGGCGCAGTGGTTGTTGGATCCGTAAACCTGCCCGTTTCGCCAGATCTGGATGCACGGCAGCCATCGTCCAATCTGGATTTGCCGAGGAGCGGCTCATATAGTGTCTAAACTGCTTGAATGCTGGAAAGTGTTTGATCTGCTTTTTTGTCCAACCCAACAAACCCAGGCAGCGCAGTTGGTACCACAATGGCTGTGAATCCAGATCACCCGTTTTCGATAAGCCGAAGTTACCCATTTGACCGGTCAGCAAGGTACGGTAACCCGAGTCGCTGGCGGTCTGCAGCAGATCAAAAATCCAGAACATGTTGCTGGATCCAAAGACCGGCTCGCCGAAGATTTCCAGGGCCCGGCGCAAAGAAGACATGATTCCGACTTTTTGGGTTTGAATGGGGATGACATCGATATTGCCTGAGAAGTGGGCAATCGATTTTGCCAGTGGCAGTTCGTCTGTCAGGCCAGGTATCCCTGATAGGGCGGGATTGGCGATTGGAGTTGATGTGAAAGCGGTTAATCGTACTCCCTCAGACTGCAGCAGGCGGGCTGCGGTCACTGCGATTGAGCTGGAGTCCAGTCCGCCGCTCAGAGAGACGGCGATTCTATATCCGGGAGTGGTGCGCAGTCGAACACGCACTGCTTCATCCAGGTAATGGCGAAACCCAGCCACATAATCATCCCGGTGCGCCAGGCGCACTTTGGTCGGGTTGTTCATCGACCAGTAGCGCTGGGTTGCCATCCGCTCTGGTGTTACCACCAGGGTGTGCGCACAGGGAAGCCGTTGGATACTTTTATAAACCGTAAGGCCAGGTTTCGAAGCATACCAGGATGTTAAAAGCTGTGCCAGATAAAAATCGTCGATCTCCTGCGGCGCTCCGAGTGCCAATAATGCCCGCCGGTCAGAAGCGAATGCTGTGAATTGTGGAGTCGCATAATAATAAAGGCCGGTGTTTCCAAGCTGGTCACGCGCCAGCAGCAGTCGTTTCTGCGCTGCATCCCATACGGCAAAGGCCCAATCGCCAAATATGCGTTCGACGCAGGCATCACCCCACCGCAAGTACGCTTGATATACCAGATCGCTGTCCGGAATGAGGACACTGCCTGATGACACGCCCAGGGTCCGGAGCAGTTCATCCCGGTTATCCAATCGGGCGGAGGCAGTAAACAGCATGTGCCGTTCTGCATCCCGAAATGGCACAGATTCATTCAATGCTTCCGGTGAATTGTGCAGCCGCGCCGCGCCGAAACCGGCCTCCCGCTCAAGACGAATCCCGCCGCCATCTGGCCCCCAATGAAGCAGTGCCTGGTGCATTTTTTGCAGCATCACAGCGGAGACTGGCTCTCCACCTGGGCTAACGATTCCAAAAATTGCACTCATAAGCTTCTCCTGAGACGTTTTCTAATATCCATTATTCCCCATACCTGTCAATCGTCGCAGCCAATAAGCTGTCGTATTGGTCTGGATAGAATAGATTGATTAAATCGCGCCTGGTTTCATAAATTTTTCTGATTGTGGCGTGTGGGATTTTCAGCGATGCAATAAATTCTCGGTAAATCGGGTTATACCATTTGTCTGTGGTCAAATTTTTATTATGCTGTTGAATGGGTGTTTGGGTGATTGTCGATAACAGGGTTTCCAGGTTGTTCGTCAAAATATCGAATCGAAAGGTAAATATTCTGCAAGTATCTTTTTCGCACAAACCGTACTGTGCTTGTGGACGATAATTTAATTCTTTGATGTTGATATTCAGCTCACTGCAGATCTGATCGATCGATTCACTGGTTCGTTCCAGGCGTTCCGTGAAAGGGTTGTTTAATTCATCAATCATTTTTTTTTGTAATTCGTGGACCTGCCACTTGTGAATAATTGTGTCAGTAATATCGTCGACTTGTTTCAGTCTTATTACATCTTTCCCATAATATTGAAAGAATGAGGAAATCTGCCTTTCGATTGGCTCTCTGAATGTGCTGATAATATTTAGGCGTTTTTTATTTTTTAAATAATAGGGAATTAGAAAATATTTAAAAGCGCCAATTTCAATTCCAACATTTTCTAATATATGGCAGTGTACACAGCGGAAATTATTTTTCCTGAGTGTTTCAGTAACCGTCTGAGTGGCTGTTTTATGTGAACTGAATACTAAATAATCAAGATAAAACATATGATTGCCAAATTTCATAAATGAGTACCTTCTCGTAAAAAAAATCTCAATCCACTCATTGATGAATGATGCTGTCCCTTGATACCCTTCAATTATGCCTTCATTCACGCTGGCGTATATTATAGTGCCTGTCTGCCACAAACTCATTATTGGAGTAGTGGTTTTGGAGTAAAAAGTGGCTTTGCCAGTTTCATCCCCTGCTTTGTTATTTTCATTTGCACAAATCAGGTCTTATGATAAAATTTAATGGAGCTTGGCCAGTAATCTATTAAAATTTATTCCAATGGAGGTTTCTATGCCCGAGCAGCCCAAAAAGCCCTATGCCGCCCCCGAATTAAAAGAGTGGGGATCGTTGTTGGAAATTACTCAAGCAAATCTGTATGGTACAACCTCAGATAGCGGTACCTTTCCTACTTTAAGCAACCCTGTATAAGGTTGATTTTTCTGCAATTGTTCTCACAGACAAAAAACCTCTGGTATCTTTCCAGAGGTTTTTTGTCTGTATCCTGAAAACTGGAAAAGTTAGAAAATATTTACCATGACCTATATATATCAGGCCTACGGTCGGCGATTAAGCTGTGATGTGCAGCTATCCTATTGTCCCCAGGCTTCTCCTGGGCCTGCGGATATCAGGTGTTATGTAATTTTAGGGACTGCTGTTCCCCCCGCCCCGTGGTGTACAGTAGATACTTGGCTTTACAGCAATCCTGAAACCCGGCAGAATGGGCAGCCCAGATCAGAACTGCACCAGCTCGGTGATCTGTATGCACTCTGTTATCCAACCGAAATGACCTTTGTCTTTAACCGCTCAGAAGTAACCTGTTATCTATCCCATCAGGACTTGCTGCCGTTGTTTGAACATTATTTGCTGAATAATTTCTTTGGGGTCTGGCTGGAACTGCAGGGGCAGATTGCCCTGCATGCATCCGCAGTGGCGATTAATCAGAGCGCGGTTGGTTTTATCGGGGACAGCGGTCGAGGTAAAAGCACCCTGGTCGCCAGCCTGGCAGCCCAGGGTTTCCGGTTGATTTCAGATGATGTATTGGGTTTGGAAGTTCAGACGAATGGCAAGTTTTTAGGATTGCCTGGTTACCCGCAGCTGCGTCTTATGCCTGCAGCCCGTGATGCTTTTTTCCCAGGGGGCGACTACCAACCACATGTGCTGGCAGTAGATAGCGCGAAGCGCCGGCTGCGCCTGACCGACGCACAATTTTGTGATCAGCCATTACCATTGAAAGCTTTATTTTCGGTCCGGCGTAGAACAAATGGCAGATCGAATAAAATTGTCATTCGCCCCACCAGCCAGGCTGAAGCGGTGTTGATTTTGCTTAAGCAGTCGTACGCTGGGCGTCCTGCAGAGGCTGCCGGAATGGCCAGGGATCGTCTCAGACGCTTTGCAGACTTGCTGCAGCAGGCGCCCCTATACCATTTGTCCTATCCAAGTGGGTATGAGCATCTTCCAGCAGTACATCAGTCTCTGCAGGATTTTCTGTATGACTTCAAATGATTTCGGATCAATCTAAAATTAGTTGGGTCCAGCCAGTTATACTGATGCCAACCAGCTTAGGTAGGCTGGATACTCTGCCAAAATTATCTGGCGGGCTGCTGCGGCTTGAGCTGTTACTTGAGGGTCGAGACCAGAAGGAATATCCGGCGGCTGCTCCCCGGCCTGCAGAGCTTTGAGCAGTTCAGCAAAACAACCCGCATTGTGCATTGCCCGGTCACGCCCGTGCCAGAATTCATACGACTGTTCCATCTGGGTGCGCTCAGCAGATGAGACTGGCTGGGGCGTTCCGTCTTTGCGGCGCAGATCCAGACGATGGAGCGGGGGCAGTTTGGGTAAAATACTGGCCCGCAGGCTTTCCTCATCCGGATGAGCGCTGCGCAAATTTGTCCAGCTTAAACCGCCCAGGTGGTGCAGGGCCGGGCAGTCTATGTATTTCAGCACCAGGCCGCGCAGGCGATAGAGCAGGGTCAGTACTTTGGTGGTGTCATACCACTCGAAACGCAGGCCTGCAAGTTCAAGTTCAGCCTGGACAGGCGCCGGGATCTGGTCCCATTCTTGCCAGTGCAGGCTGATCCCGGTTTCATTTAGAACCTTTAGCAGCGTCTGGCGATGGTAGATCGCAAAATAGGTCCCCCCCAGGCTACTGCCAGCTTGGTCAAACAGATAGCGCCCGTCGAGTTTATTCATCTTATCTGGTAAGGTTAAATCGGCTGGTGTGTTCCAAACTGGCGCACAAGAAATCAGAGCAGAATATCCAGCCAGATGGGGTAAAAAACTGGCAAGAAAAGGATCCGAAGCCAGGATATCCGAATCCATAAAGCAAAAGTACTCTTCCTGGCAGGCTTGCAGCAGTTTTTCCAATGCCAGGCCGTGGGGAAGGATTTCAGTCTGGCTCAGAACCATCGTCTGGCAGGCAGGGTGGGCAAGGCAAAAGCGCTCCAGCAGAGCTATTTCGGCGCGGCGGCAGCCGTTGGCGACCAGACAGAGTTTGATCTGTGGATCAACCAATAGCGTTTGGGCCAGGCCTAACAAAAAGTGAACCGTATCAGGCGTATACAAGATATAAAACATCAACGGCATGGTCTGATTGTACCTTATCCAAGAATTATCACTGCGTCCAGTCATCACAGGAAATCCTGATGACCGTGAATACGTTGTTGGCTTAAGCAGCAGCGAATTAATCAGCCAACCAGTCACTGCAATCCCAGCCCAAAGCACGTTCTAAATTGCGGATTTCATTTTCAAACACAGTGTGTAAATACTTCCTTTCACGCTCCGTCATTTGCGCAATGTAGGGAATTGAATTCTTGTTTTTTGAGGAAACATTTTTAAATGGATCCACTTCAAGAAAATTGCAGATATCCTGGAGGGCTTCTTGCGCCTGGTTTCGCAGATATTCACTCTTGAAAATGAGAACCTGGTTTTTTGGAAATAAAGACCAGAGGCCGCGGAGCTGCTCCAGATAGAATCCCCTGTCGACATACGAATAGACTGGATGTTGGTAGGGCAAGGCAGACCGACACCGTTCTCGCTCGTTTTGGATGGCATCCCAAAACGACAAACTTTCTCTATTCCGTGACATCTCCATATTCCAATGTGAAAAGGCCCTGTCGATCGGGTTTCGTAAGACAACAATCAATTTCATATCAGGGTTGTATCGCCAGATCCGTTTAGGCGCATTCTGCCAGTACATATAGATTGGCGTGCGCTCTCCGATCGCTTTCTGATGCCTGCCTGCATGTCTGAAATGGGTGTGATACAAGGAATAATCTGGGGACTCGTCTTTAAAATATTCTTCATTGTCAAAAAAATGAACTTCTTTTTTGTCCGCCATGAAGATCCTGGGATGCTCTCTTAAATATGCATCCAACGCAGATGTGCCGCCCTTTTGTGTTCCGCAAACAACAAAATTGACGAGTGGGCCTTGGTGATTTTCGATATCTATGGTTATATTTCGATTAATTTTCTGATCAATTTCAGCCATGATCTACTGATCCGAGGAATAAAACGGGCGCTAGTCCCCAAAAATTGAGACATATTGTTAATTTAATCTGGCGTTTTGTTGGGTCATGTCAACTGAGGAATCAATTTTATCATCGACGTGCTGCAGAAAACTGATTATCGTCCAAATATGAGGGTGTAAAAGCGGCTTCGCCGCTTTTACACCCTCATATTTGGGTACTTTCACGGCAATTCCCGAAGAGTCTATCAGAATTTCTTCACCAGGGGGTGATAAAATCAGGCAATGGAAATTCTGGTCTTAGGGATGCACCGCAGTGGAACAAGCTGCCTGGCCGGCTGTCTGGCGCAGTGCGGGGTGTATATGGGGCCAAATCCGGAAAAGAATGAGTTCAACGAGCTTGGATACTTCGAAGACCCCAATATTTTTTTGCTGGACGAAAGTATATTGCAAAGCAACCTGGGCAGTTGGCATTCACCCCCCAATCAATTACAGGTAGACCGGCTGGCGGAAGTGAAGTTGACGATGCAGGTTCTTTCTTATCGTACATATGGCGAAAGAATTGGATTTAAAGACCCCCGGATACTTTTACTGTTTGATCTTTGGATGAAGATATTACCGAAATCTCAGCTAATTGGCACATTCCGCCACCCAATGTCTGTAGCGCGGTCACTTGAACGGCGCAACCAAATACCTCTGGACAAAGGACTCGAACTTTGGAAATATTACAACCAGAAATTGGTTGATTTGCATCGTTCACGATCATTTCCTTTAATTGCTTATGATTTGCGATCGTCTGAAGTTTATATCCAGCACTTTGCAACTGCCGCCGCCAGCCTGGGTATCAATGCAAATTTTGAACGGCTGAGTGCGTTTGTTGGACCTGAATTGGACCACCACAGCGACCCAAATGCACCAATTCCTGCTTCTTGTCAGGCATTGTACACATATTTGATTCAGCAGGCTGACCAATGAATGAACCGTTAATATTTCATGTTATCTATACACCTGGGACGGTGACCTGGTTGTTGGGGTGCAGTTTGAGTTTGTTGGCCGCGTCTGAGCAGTCTCAGCGTCCAGTCCGGCTTCGGCTGGTGGCGAATGGCTGTGATGCCCGAGAGTTGGATTTGTTGAGCTTATTTTGCACCTGGCAGCCGCGCTGTGACCTCTACGTTTTAAGCAGGGATCGTGTATTGCAGCACGGTATGGCTTTGAATATGTTGGTGCAGAATTCCAGAGAAACCTATTTTTGTATGTCCGACTCGGATATTTTGGCCAGCTGTGACTTCACCTTGCCGCTTGAAGAGAGTATCCACGCGGCGGCAGGAGTTTTTTCTGGTGCACCCAGCTGGTGCGCTCCAGAAGAACTGGTGGTTAACCTGAGTTTTTTCCAAATGCCCGGCCGTCAGATGTTTACGCCCCAGGGTCGGTTCATCGGCTGCACCTATTTTGCGATTTTAAACCGTACGATTTTGCTGGAAGCCATGCAGCAAACCGGTTTGGATCTTCGTTCATATGCTATAGATTACGATATTCCGCCAGCTGTCCTTCAGTCTGTACGCCAGCAGGGGCTGAATCATGTCTGGTTTGATACCACCCGGTTGTTGTTTCTCAATTATGCCAAGAGGAATTGGGATTTGAGGTATCTTGACATTTCGGGGTTACATCATTTTGGGGGATTTGCACAGGATGTTGAACAGGCCGGTCAGATTGATTTAGCGGCTGCCTACGTCAAAAAAGTAGGATGGCTGGGTCGGCCTTTTCGAAATGCTGGCGGACAACTCGTCAGCAGGGCTAAAGAAGAAAGCTGGCTTTCAGATTGGAACCACTGGTTACAGGTCTTGAAGCCGCGCCGGGGCGCCTGTGCTCAGTATTTTCGAGCGTTGATAAGTGGGTTGTGGCAGGGAAGCGCATTACCGGTTTTGCCTGCTGGGCTGCCACCCGTGGTTAATAATCAGGTCCGGGCCGCGGCTGACGCGGTTTGCCAGGCATACCCACCCTACCTTGACTGGCTGCGCAGCCAGAAAGTCGATTTGTAAACCCGAGCTAGTGTTGTGTCAAAATATGGTGCTACAGTTTGTTTTGGGCGCTTTGCGCCTAAAACAAATTATAGATTGATGCTTGACAGACCAATAGGAATTTAAGCCGTTTAAGGGGTGGTGAAAAAATCCATTCTTTGATCGTTCAGCCAGGCACGGTAATAACTGGCATGTTCCTGTAAGGCCCGAATGGCAGCCTCGATTTTTGCGCCGACCTCGTCTGAAAAGGTCTCGCGATTAAATTCGGGTTGAGGCACTTCGCCCTTGGCCAGTTGTTCAAGGTACTGGGTGAAATAACTTGCGTTATCATGCGCCTGGACTAAATTTTCGTGTACTTCTTGACGATAGTTCAAGCGCTGCAATTCCAACGGTGGCAGGACAACATTCTTACCAGCGATATTTTTCAGGCCGGTTAGTTTATCGAGAACAGGAGAGCGAAAAGTTGGCGATGGGAGATTCTTCGTAGCCCGGGCTCGGGTTCGACTGAATCCGCCAAAATGGTGCATAGTCGGAGGTGTCGTCATAAGCGCTTGATAGCCATTTGCCAGCAGCAGTAAAATGGCGACGCGAGCTGTGTCGTATTTCTCAAATACCCAATTCCATCTTTGCAGAACCTCCTGACAGGAGACTGGAAGATTTTCCCACACGGTACGATCTAAAGAGATCTGTTGAGCAGCTAAAGTACTATCTAACATCTGGCGCGGAAGGACAGCCCAAAAGGTAGCTCCCAGGCACTGACCGGCCTGGGTGGACTCATGGCGGCCACCAATGCCGATCGAATTTTCAGGCAGAATGGTTTCTTCTGGGGTAATCCAGAATGGGCGGCCAGAAAATAGCAGAGTGTTCGGCGGTGGCGGGAGGTGCAGGTCCTGGTCGATGGGGCCGCTTAAAAGAATATCAGAGTCCATAAATGCAAACCATTCGTCCTGGTTTTGCTCCAGCAGCCAGGTTAGAACCCTGCCGTGCTCCTGGATCGCTTGCGCGGGCATTTTTATATATTCCAATCGGGTGTCGCAGCTGCAAAACTTTTGTAGTTGTTCAGTTTCCGTTTCAGCCAACCCATTAGCTACCAGCCTGTAATGGCAGGGTGTCCAACGCAGCCAACTGACCACCAGCGGCAGCAAATGACTGACTGAGTTTGGGGTGTAAATCACATGAAACGTAATTGGCTGGGAATGGCTGCTCATTATTCTGTATTTCAAAAATCTCCGATCGGCTAAAAACTGACCATTCCGAACTGTAAATAAGGCGCTTTGACCAGGACCAACGGAAGTTTCAGACGTCCCATCTGTGGCAGCACCGGGCTGTTGACTTCGACATCGTAGATCGAAATCCAGGCTGCCCGATTCGCAATGAGTGAAGTGACCAGATCGCTGGTCGTTCCGATACGTAAGGCTCCGCTGAAGACAAACATACCCACCACCACGCTGACGGCTTCAAAGGCCCGGTTCTTTTCGGTTTCATCAAAATCATACCCCTCGGGTTGGCCGGGCGGGGCAATATGGTAGGCCAGCATGGGGGCTGTGCCAAACAGCAGTTCAGGATAGGAGAATGGGCGTCCTGGGCCAGTTGGACCAATCGGGATAACCTGGGCTTTGAGCAGGTGAATAAATTCCGGCGCACTCTGCGTACGCATCCAGATGCTGGCGCGCACGTTCATCTTCATGATCGCTTCACCATGCACCATGGCGGTGGGGGTGTACAGCATCATCGGCACTGTTTTTTCATCGGCAGCTAAAATATAGGGTTTGCTCTTGCGGATTTCCATCGGTAATCCTTTCTCGATTATGGTTGATGTGGATGGCTGCCCACCCGCCATCCGATCGAATTGCATACCTGAATTATAATCTAGGTGATACTCTCTCAACAAAGTGGCGTGTTTTATGCAAAATACACCCCACACCAACTTATTGAGGTAAGACTCGATTTACCCAAATCGATGTGGAGGCTGAATGCGAGCAGTTGATATCATCATCAAAAAACGAGACGGCGGCGAGCTGACCCGCCAGGAGATCGAATACTTTATTCAAGGCTTTACGCACGGCGAAATAGCCGATTATCAGGCCGCGGCCTGGGCGATGGCGGTGCTCTTGAAAGGGATGACCGCCCAGGAAATCACCGATTTAACCCTCTGCATGGTAAATTCGGGCGAGACGATTGACCTGAGCGGGGTTGTGCCTTATGCTGTCGATAAGCATTCCACGGGTGGTGTGGGCGATAAGACGACCCTGGTAGTGGAGCCGGTTGTGGCGGCCTGCGGCCTGCCGGTGGGTAAAATGTCAGGCCGCGGGTTGGGCTTCAGCGGCGGAACCCTGGATAAGCTGGAATCGATCCCCGGTTATCGCACCAATCTCTCCACCCATGAATTTATGCAGCAGCTCAAGGAGATTGGCCTGGTGCTGACCGGACAAAGTGCGGACCTGGCCCCGGCAGATGGCAAGTTATATTCCCTGCGGGATGTGACCGGCACAGTCCAATCCATTCCTTTAATAGCTTCCTCTGTGATGAGTAAGAAGATCGCGGCTGGCGCTCAGGCGATTGTGTTGGATGTGAAGTTGGGTCTTGGGGCTTTTATGCAAAACCTGGAGCAGGCCCGCTCCCTTTCTGAAACAATGGTAATGATCGGAAAGCTGGCCGGGCGCAAGACGATTGCCCTCCTGGCGGACATGAACCAGCCCCTGGGCTGTGCAGTGGGCAATGCCCTGGAAGTGGAAGAGGCGATCGACACCCTGCACGGCAGCGGGCCAGCCGATTTCTGCGAGCACTGCCTGACATTGGCCGGCCATATGCTGGCCCTGGGCGGCAAGGCTCCAGACCAGGCCGCGGGACGGGCGCTGGCAGAAGTTGCTCTGAGCGATGGCCGCGCCTGGGAAATGTTCCGCCGCCTGGTGCAGGCTCAGGGCGGCGATGTACGCGTGGTGGATGACCCCAATCTGCTGCCCAAGGCCAGCCTGGTGAAAGTAGTGCGCGCCGCCCGCACGGGTTATCTGAGCGAAATACACGCCCGGATGATTGGCGAGGCAGCGGTGGAACTGGGCGCCGGACGGGCCAAAAAGACCGACCCAGTGGACCATGCGGTTGGGTTTGTGATCCATCACAAGGTCGGCGATTTTGTGCAGCAGGGCGAAGCCCTCTTTACCGTTCATGCCAATCAGGCCGCCCGCCTGGAGGAGGCCGTGCAGGCTGTCGTGAGAGCTCACCAGTGGTCGGATGTGCCAGTGGAACGCCTGCCGCTGTTCTATGGTGTTGTATCGGTATGAGTTGTTAAACTGCAGCATCCTGGTTGATATATAATTATTTTCATGGGTGAGATATTCAATAAAGTTACTCTGCCTCCTGGGCTCTGCTGCCAAAGTTGCAGCAGCCAGACTGAATCACTCCGTCTGGTCAGTTTCCCATACATCATCAGTGTTGGTCTGTACACCATTCACGGCGAATTTAAAGGCCGCTGGTGTTGGAAGCACCAGACGTTATATGCGCTTCTCGCAGCGTTAATAACTGCCACTCTGGGGTTTCTGGGGTTGCCCGGTTTCTATCACGCTCCGCGAGCTTTATTTCGCCTGGCACGCGGTGGTGTTCAGCATAAGGCAAATAATGCCAGGCAACTTCGAAGTATGGCTGAAGCATTGCAAGAAGCCGGTCAACTGCAGATGGCTTTGCGCTGCCTGGCAGAATCATTTTTATTTGTGGATGATCTCTGGATACGCCAGACTTATCAAATGCTCCGCTCCCAGGTTGGGTTGGAAAATAAAGAGCCCTCATCCCCTCTCAAGCAGGCATTTGCTGCTTTTGATCTGGTTGTGAGTCTGGCAGGTATGGCTGCCCTGCTTGGCGGTCTTCTTGGTTTCGTTGATTATTTTTTAATGGATTTTGTCTTTAATAACGGGTTATGGGAATTTCGCCTGCTTCAGCCCTTGCTAGAATGGTTGATCCTCTTGGGGCTTGGTGCAGTGATGATCGTTTTTCTGGGCCGGTTTGGTGATCGAAAAACCTCAATCAACACACTCCCAGCGCTATTGCTTTTTTCTCTGGGCTTGGTCACTGCGCTGCTTTTCCTGAATGGAGTTCTCACTGGTCGTGGAATTGCAAATTTCCTCGATGTTTTCATCAATGCGGCATCACTTCCACCTCCCTCAGAATTGGCAACTGCTTTTTTTGCTGTATTAACCCGCAGCCCGCGTTTGGAGCTAATTCGCTGTCTGCAGTTGGCCTCTGCTGCCGCTGCCGCTCGTCTGGTTTATTTGGGCGGGCTGTCACTTTTTGCTTTGGTAGGGATCCAGGCTGCAGTCTGGGGACAGTTCAGCCGCCAGAAACGCCTGGCAGAACTCACCGGAAAATCAAGTGAGACACACATTACCCGCAACCTTAGCGCTTCGGCTGTCCTGTTGGGTTTGTCCTTGCTCCTTTTCTTGCTGCCCGACCTGGTTCCTCAGCGTGGTGCAGTTGATTTTCTCCAGGCTCGTGATCATCATACGGCTGGAGTTGATCTGGAGTACCAGGGCAATTTTCTCGAAGCCAAAGCTGAATTTTCGACCGCGGTCCACCTTGACCCTTACATGGCTGAAGCATATCGAGAACTTGGCTGGGTTCTCGATCAGCTTGGCTATGGTGTGCAAGCAATTACTGTTTACCAGAAGGCATTGGATCTTGCTCCCCAGCATGCGGATACCTGGTATTGGATGGGTACGGCTGCCTATTTCGAGGGACAGACATTAGAATCTGCTTCCGCATTTCGAAAAGCGATCGAGCTTGAGCCCACTATGGCTGATGCCTATCTTGGTTTGGGATGGGCGCTTTATGAGCAGGGTGAGCTTGATCAGGCTCAACTTAACTTTGAAAAGACCCTCGATATGGATCCTGGGTTATATGATGCCTTTCTTGGTTTGGGCGCCGTATATGATGATCGCGGTTTGCTTGAAGAACAGATTTTGGTTTACAAGAGCGCTGCCCAGTCTGAAGGCGCGCCTCCTGAAGCGTTTCTTTATCTTGGGCTGGCTTATAACCAGGTCTATGACTACGAATTGGCTGCAGATGCTTTTGAGAAAAACTTGTTTTTACAGCCTGATAATGACATCGCCAGGGTATATCTTGTTCAAAGTTATCTTGATATCGGTAAACTCGATCAGGCTCTGTCCTTGATCGAAAAAATGCTTACCCAAAATCCTCAGGACCTGGCGGGGCTGTCGCTCTCTGCATCCGTCCACCTGGCAATGAATCAGGCAGATGCTGCCCGTCAACAGGTTGTAACAGCCCTTGCCCTCCAACCCGAGACCGACCTCGATTATGCTTTACTGCTTAATGCGCTTTTGAAAGGCGGGTGGTATGCTGAAGCTGAGGTTGAAGCTCGCAAGGCGTTTGAAAATGCCTTTGATCGGGGTGGGTTCGCTCTTTATCTTGCTGACGCACTGGCAGAGCAGGGTAAGTATACCGAAGCGTTAGCCGCATGTGATGAGGCGGCAAAACTTGGAGTTCGCGAATCCCGAGTTCGTCTGGAGAAGGCATTCGTTCATTTTGTTATGAATGATCTGCAAGCCAGTCTCGCTGAACTGAATCAGTCTCTCCGCCTGGACGACCGTGATCCGGAAATTCCTGCATTGCTCGCGCAAGTCTATTATGAACTGAACGATAACTTCCGGTCAGGTCAATTTGCCGAGCAGGCAGTATCGTTGAACCAATATCATTCTGGCGCCTACACCACCCTGGCGTTGGCGAAGCTGGCCTTAAATGACCTGGATGGCGCTATTGCATCTGCGCAGCGCGCCTCTGAGCTGGCACCATATGCCGCCGCTCCTCATTTTGTACTCGGTGTAAGTTACGACCATCTTAAAAAAGACGCGGCCGCTCTTTTTGAGTTGAACAAATTTATCGAGCTGTATCGAGGTTCCTCTCAAAGCGATACAACACTTCAAGAAGTTGAAGAGATGGTCAAAAAATTGAAGGAATCCCTGGGCATCAGCGGGTAAAAAAACGAAGAACTGCTTCTGAAATTTTGGTCCAGAAGCAGTTCTTCGTTTAAGTTTATCGTTAGAATAAATTGGTAAACTCCGTGATCTTGCCGGCGTATTTTTTGCGGTCCATCTCGCCGCTGGTCATCTTGAGCAGGGTGTCGTTCAGAATCTGGTTGACAGGGGTGGGGATGCCGAACTGTTTACCAAATCGCACGACCGCTCCGTTGAGGTAATCCACTTCGCTCTGCGTGCGCCCGGCGTGCAGGTCGATATGGAAAGAGGGCATCTTGTTGCCGCGGCCTTTGCCGGCCTGCTGGGCAAACAGCGGGCGAGTGATGGCGGCCGGCAGGGCAGCGGCGATACCGATCAACTGGACGGGCACGCCGGGCAGGCTGACGACTTCCAGCTTAAGGGCTTTCATCACCGCCAGGGCTTCACGCAGCATGCGCACTTCGATTTCATACAGGCTCAGGTTGGCGTAGATCGCAGAGGGAGGCAGATCGAGGATGGCTGAACTGGCATTGGTGGTCAGGTTGGTTAACATCTTTGACCATTTCATACTCGGCCCATCTTTATACAGGCGGACGTTGAGGTCGGCTTCGTTCATGGCAGCCACGATCTGCTCGGAGAGGGGATGGCCAGAGGCGACACCCAAACCGCGCTTGCGTTCCAGGTTGATATCACCGGCGCCCCGCCGCCCAACTGCAGCAGTGATTGTCCCGGCGATAACCTTCTGTTTTCCCAGAGCGGCTGCCAGGGTGACCTCATTATCGACCCCATTGGATAGACATAGGAATGGGGGCAGTTGGTCAAAATAGGGCCGGTAACCCTCCAAAGCGGGGGCTGTATCAAAAGATTTCAGTGCAAAAACGGCTATGTCAAAAGGTCCGGTCTGGAGTGCTTCGGCAACAGAACCATAGACAGCCGGGTTCGGGATGTGTTTTTCGACGCCGGATAGGTTCAATTTCAGGCCGCGGCTGCGGATCTCTTCGGCTACAGCGGGACGTTCGACAAACACCACATCCTGATTCTTTCCCGGGGCCAGCAGCAGGCTTCCGCCCACATAGGTTCCAATTGCACCTGCTCCAAACATCAGCCAGCGCAGCTTATTTGCCATGATTATTTCTCCTCTTGGATGAAAGGCTTATTCAACCTGATCTCGATTCTTCCAATGCGCCTGATCGTTCACGCCCAAAACAGACCATTTATGCTCGCCAGGCTCATACGTCAGGGTGGTGAAAGAGGTATTGGCAAAACGAAAGCGCGGGCCGCCGAAATTGGCCTGGGGGGCAATGCCCAGAATGGCGTACATGACCAGGTTCAAAATACCACCGTGGGTGACCACCAGATAGCGGCCTGGCGGGTTTGCCACGACCCGGTTGATCGCCTGGGCAGCGCGAATATATAAACCCCACTGGCTTTCACCGGTTTCGCCAACGGGCTGGTAGAGGTGCATAAACGCAGGCCGGGGATGATCGCGGTAGGCATCTTCGGGTTTAAGCCCCTGCAGAACGCCAATGTCGCGCTCCATCCAGAGCGGATCGTATTCGATTGGAACTTTTAGCCCGGATGCAATAATTTCGGCAGTCTCGCGGGTGCGGGTCAGAGGGCTGGCGATAATCCGGTCGAAAATGCGCTTTTCCCGTTTCCAGCGTCTGGTGAGAGCCCGGGCCTGGGCCCGGCCGTTGTCGGTCAGAGGAAAATTGGATTGGCCCTGATGCAGCCCATCGGCGTTGCCAGATGACTCGGCGTGCCGGAGCAGGGTAATGTAGTAGATCGTGGAGGATGTAGAAGGGGCAAACATGCGAAAAAGTATATCATACCGGATCGGCGTGCTGGACGAGCGTGTAAGCTGCCAGACCCAATACCGTGACAAAAACCCCGGCCCAACCCAGGATGCCGGGCAGGGCGCCGCCTAAAATTACAATCTCGCCCGCCAGCGAAAAGACCATTTCCATGGCCTGAGTCGAATCGACTGCAGCCAGTTCGTAGGGCTTTTGGCTTTGCTGCCTGGCGTATAGGAACAGGCTGGTAGCCACCACACCCGACAGGACAGCCACCAGCGCCGTGCTGATCATCTGGCCCTGGGATGGGGCGGGCGGCCTGGTAATGATCAACAGCGCCAGCCAGAAGGGCAGCGACCCAAGCGTCATCAGCAAAACCCGGCCGAATGGGTTCTGGACAATCGGGTCGCTGATGACCGGCAGCCAGCGGCGGGTGTGCCCGCCCTGGGTGGCTTCCCAGACGAGCTGGTTGCCGATGGGGTAAGCCAGAGCGCTGATCAACACCGGCAGTGCGCCAGCCAGCATGGTGCTCGGATCGGTGCGGACCAGATGCTCGATGTTAACAAGCGAAATTCCAATGAAGATCAAAAAGGTGAACAGCAGCCCGCGCACAGGTACGCGCTTGCCAAAGAAGAACAAAACCAGGGGTGTCGCCAGGATTGTGGTTTGCCAGGTTGTCGCTACAATCCAGCCAGGGGCATAGCCAGATGCAAAGGTGATCAGGCTGTAAAAGACCCCAAACCCAATCCCTCCGGCTGTGAGCCAGAAGAAGAAGTGCCGGCGATAAACAGCCCAAACCTGGCGAAGGGCGCTGAACCCGCGCGTAACCAGTAGAATGAGGGCCAACAGCACCGGCAGGTAAAGAAAACGTAAACTGGCCGACCAGGCCCAGTGTCCGCCCGCCAGGCTCATGGCGCGGTTCAGGATAAAAGTGCTGCTAAAAAAAAGCGCAGAAATGATACCGAGAGAAATCAGTCGGAGCATGGCAGGATTCTTTCTTAATTTTTACCCTTTTGGGAAGGTTTCGGTTGGAGGGCATAATGCCAGGCAGTCGAGATCCTGGATCGCCATCAGGGAGCGCTGCAGACGCGGCAGCCAATAACGCACGCTGTCTTCGATCACCCCGGCGCGTGAATACTCTACGGCGATGTACACGCCCATAGCGGCACACAGGCGGTAGTCGTCCCAGAGCTGCTGCCAGGTATAATCCTGCACACCCAATTCCTGCAGTCGGGCATGATAATGCCGCAGGATTGGGATTTCTATCTGGCGGCAAAAAGCGGGGTCCCAATCAAGTATCATGATATAAAACAGGTCAAAGGCGCCCATCCAGGTGGTAAAGCTCCAACTAAATGGCTGACGGTCGATTAAATATACCGGTCGGTCGCCCATACGGGGTGTCAGGATGTTGTAGCATCCGGCGTCGCCGTGGATCAGGGTGAAATTGCCCGAATCCCTGGCGCGTTCGATCAGCGCTTGTGGATGGCGGGCAAAAACACTGCGGATCAGATCGGCTCCACCCGGCGGAAGCTGCTCGGTAAAGCGCGGCAAAACGTGCTGGATGCCTGGTTCGGCAATCGCCACGAACCTGTGGATAAAGGCCGCATTGTGGATCGCCGCGCCGGCCTGCGCCAACCGGGCTGTTCCCCACCAGTGAGCATGCATTGCGGCCAAACCATCTGCCAGCGCCAGACCATATTCGAGGGTAGGGGTCTTGTTGTAGGCTTCGGTATGGGTCTCTGAGACATCCGCCAGCAGGAGGTGATAACGATGCTGGTCGGCTGAATATTCGGCATCGTAACAGCGCACGAGCGGCGCCTCCGACACCCCAATATAGTCCCGGGTGTAGTATGTGACTTCCGAATCGTCGAATGTTTCGCCATTCATATTCGTCTGGGTCAGTTTGAGGAAAAGGCTTGTTGGCCGCTCCCCCAGGGCATCGGCTGAGTAACGCAGCTTAAGGCGGACGTTGGTAGACCAGTTGCCAGATCCGTTTTTTCGATCAAAATCCGCGACATAGCCGCGGTTCAGGGCTCCACTATTCACCAAAACTGCTGTCAGCCAGTCAGCTGTTATCTCGTCCGGGTGGGAAATCAATATACCTTTCATGGCAGTCATTATACTCCCTGAGGTATCATCGCCAAAATCAACTTCCATCTGCGCTGGCGATATGATTTGTGGGGTTTGGGGTGTTTGTTGCGGGCTTTAGCCCGCAACAAACACCCCAAATTCATCTTTTCGATATCTTGGCGGCAGGGTTTTCAGACTTTAAGAAAACCCGGTTACCGGATGCTTACCAACAGCGTCCGGTGAGGTAAAATAAAGAAAGTTGAAATTCGGTGATGGGCGGCACTGCTTGCTCATAATCCGTAGGAGAACGATGTACAAAGCCGTTCACGCACAATCTGGCCAGGAGATTATCATTTTGTCCAGTCTTTGGGCCGCGCAGGGGGAATTTCTGCGCGAAATGGGCCAGGCCGATCAATTGGTTTGCCCGGGCTGCCGCCAGCCGGTGCAGGCGCGTCTGGGCGATATCCGGGTCTGGCATTTCGCCCATAAACACCTTGAGAACTGTCCTTTTGAAAACGAAACAGCCCAGCGCCTGTGGGCGCGGGCAGCCCTTTACACCTGGCTGGTGGAGCGGGCAGGCGAAGACGAAGTCGAGATGGAAGTAAAGCTTGCCGGACGGGTGCCGCATCCCATGGATTGCGCACTAAAAACCAGCCGGGCTGGTTTCTGGGTCTTTGACCGGCGCATGCCGCCAGACGAGCGAGAGGCTCTGGCTGCGGCCGTGAATGACCGCCCGATGAACTGGTTTTTCACTGCCGAGCTCCTGCACACCGAAGCGGACCGCCCAGACCTGCTCTATCTGACGACCACCGAGCGCGAATTCATGCGCACCTCAGCTTATGACCAGGCCTGGCAGCGGCAAGCGGGTGAGTGCGGAAAGACCCTCCATTATCTGGCCGGGGTAGGCGAAACCCTGGTGACCTACCGCAACCTGCGCCTGCTTCATCAGCCCCAGGTTTACATCGGGCAGCGGTTAGAGAGCGCCTTATCCGAGGTTGCCCTGACCGCAAGCGGGGAAGAGCCGGTCCATCCAGGCGAGGAGCAGCAGCGGAGCTGGCAGCAAATGAGCGCTGAGATTGCCCTGCAGAAAGAGCAGGCCCGGCTGCAGCGGGCGCAGGAGAAACTCCAGAAATTAACCCGCAGACCCAATCCAGACCTTTTGCGGCAGGGCGGCCCACAGCAATCGCTGGCTGCGGAAACGCCGTTCACCCGGGCCGGGGTCTGCCGCCGCTGCGGCAGTTTGACCAGCGACTGGGTGGCGTGGTTTGGGCAAACCAATGAATGCATTTGCCGCCAGTGCGGCGAGCAAGATTAGTCTGCCAGATCGAGGGGGTGGTCACGCGCCAGCAGGCTGTCCAGGCTTTCACGTTCCTGAATGAGCTGGGCCTTGCTGCGGACCAGCCAGAGGACTGCCGGTTTACGGGCGCCGTTGTAATTGCTGCCCATGCTCAGGTGGTAAGCGCCGCTGACAGGTACCGCGATTAGTTCGCCCGGTTCGATCTCGGGCATCGGCAGGTCCTCAATCAGAATATCGCCGCTCTCACAGAACGGTCCGGCCAACCAGGCCGAGCCGGCGGTGGCCCGTTGGGGCGAGCGGACGGGCAGGGCTGAATAGCGCGCCCCATACAGGGCCACGCGTGGATTATCTGCCATGCCGCCATCCAGCAGCAGCCAGCGCCGGTTGGCGGTCTTTTTAACGGCGTTGACCCGGTAAACAGCTACTCCGCTCCGGGCCACAATGCTGCGGCCTGGCTCCAGGCGCAGGGCGGGCAGGGCCAGGCCGTTTGCCTGGCAGGTTTGCTGAACCGTTTGGCCAATCAGCGCGACATAACCATCCACAGGATGGTGGGGCAGATCCTGTTCATTATACGGCACACCCCAGCCGCCCCCCGGACAAAGCGACTGGGCTGCCCAGCCGGTGGAACTGCGGGCTTCCAGGACCCAATCCAGCACGCTGTGCAGGGCTGGGGCAATTGGTTCGGGGTTGTGAAAATGCGAGCCCTGGTGGAAATGAATACCGGTCAGGGGTGCGCCTTGCGCCAGACACATCCGAACGCCTTCCAGCCCCTCGCCAAAGCTCATCCCAAATTTGCTGTCCTCCTGGCCGGTCTGACGGTGGTGATGGGTATCCACTGCGATACCCGGCCGCAGGCGCAGCCAGATTTCAGGCCGGCCGGCCTCGGGCCAATCCAGCGCCAGCAGCGTTTTCAGCTCTTCCAGGTTGTCCACCACAATCGTCCCGGCATATGCCAGCGCAGACTGCAGATCGTCCCGGCTTTTGCTGACCCCATGGACCAGGATTTGCTCGCGCTTCAGTCCGGCGCGGCTGGCGATGTGGATCTCGCCGGCGCCGGTGCAGTCCATGACCAAACCCTGCCGGCCCACCCATTGGGCCATGGCCAGATTCAAAAAAGCCTTGCCGGCAAAAGTCAGGTTGGCGCTGCCCGGATAGTGTTTCGCCAGCGCCAGGCGGTAATCGGCCAGCGCAGCGTCCAGAGTCGCCTGATCATAAATATAGAGCGGGGTTCCAAATTCAGCCGCCAGATTTTCGACCGCCAGACCACCCAGATGGAGTGTTTCCACCCCCTGGCAGGGTTTGTATTCGGCTTTGAGCGGAAAGAGCGGCAGGCGCCGCTCTGCGAGATTGTTCTTTTCCATCGGGTCTCCTTGCGAAAGACTGAATTGGGTGTTTAGCCCCAGCCGCGGCTGCCGTTCAGGAATACTTTTCCTGGCATCGGCTTTTTGCCTGCTGGCTGGACTTCATCGAAAACCAACAGGTCTCCAGCACAGGCGATGCCTGGCAGCCCATCCTGTTGGACCAGGCTGCCGGCAGGCAGGCTGCGGTTTGCGCCCGCGGCAGGCGCCGGATGGGCCCGGATGATCTTGAGCGGCTGGTCCTGCCAGATGGTGTATGCGCCAGGCCAGGGGTAGAACGCCCGTACTCGCCGGGCAAGAATTTCAGCACTGAGCGAGAAATCCAGCCTGCCGTCCTCTTTTTTTAGCATCGCTGCGTAAGTCGCACCGGTTTCGGGCTGGGGCTGAGGTTGAAGGGCACCGCTCAGGTACAGCGGGAGAGTCTCCACCAGGAGGTTGGCGCCCAGTTCGGCCATGCGCAAACCCAGGCTGTAAGCATTGTCATCCGGGAGAATTTGCAGGGCGCCTTGCGCCAGCATGGGCCCGGTATCTACGCCGGGGTCCATTTTCATAATCGTAATGCCCGTTTCGGCGTCCCCTTCCAGGATAGCTGCCTGAATAGGCGCAGCACCCCGGCCGCGCGGCAGCAGCGAACCATGAACGTTGATACAGCCAAAGCGCGGCATATCCAGGACTGCCGGACGCAAGATCTGGCCGAAGGCAGCCACCACAATCAGGTCAGGCGCCCAGGCCTGAAGCTGTGCCATGGCCTGCGGTTCACGGATCCGGCTGGGCTGGATGGTGGGGATGTTCAGTTCATCCGCCAGCACTTTCACCGGCGGAGGGGTAAGTTTTCGGCCGCGGCCGGCCTCCCGGTCGGGTTGGGAAACCACCCCGACGACATTGAAATTCTGCGCCAGCAGCCGCAGACTGGGCAGGGCAAATTCGGGCGAACCCATGAAAACAGTTTTGATCGTCATGTTGCCGATTATAACTTAAATGATTGAGGGTGTTTTCGGGTTATATCAAATACCCAAAAATCAACTTCCATTATACGGCTGGCAGGGGTTTTCGGACTTATCGAAAACCCCTGCCAAATTCCGGCGGCTCTTAAAGTCCATATTGGAGGGGTGTGAAGCGCGCCTGCCCGGGAAGCAGCACCTTCAAATCTGCGATCGATCACAATCGAGATGTATAATAACAACCGGCGGGCAGCCGCCGATTAAAATTATCTTTATGCTCGGGAGGCAGAGAATGCGTACCAAGAAATGGCTTGCGATATGGCTCAGTTTGATCCTGGTTTTCAGCCTGGTTCTAACAGCCTGTGATGAATTTGAAGAAGAAGGCGATGGGACCGAAGCCGTGCCCGTCGAGTCGAGCGGCGACCCGCTCCCGACCGAGGAGGATGTCTCCGCTCAGGAGCCGGCAGTTGACCCAACCGCAGTGGTTTCGGGCGGCGGTGAAGCCGGCGGTCAAGCCGAATGGCTGTTCATGATGTACCTGGACGCCGATGATGAAGTCCTGGAAAAAGACATCTTCACCGATCTGAACGAGGCCGAACGGGTTGGCTCCACCGATCAGCTCAGCATTGTCGCTCAAATTGACCGCTACGAGGGTGGTTTTGACGGCGATGGCGATTGGACCAGCGCCAAGCGCTTTTATCTCACTCAGGATGCCGATCTGAAGTCGATCGCTTCCCCCGAACTGGACGATCTGGGTGAAGTCAACATGGCCGACGGCCAGACCCTGGTGGACTTTGTGACCTGGGCGGTGGCCAATTACCCTGCCAAACATTATGCCCTGATCATGTCGGACCACGGCATGGGCTGGCCCGGCGGTTATTTTGACCCTGCCCCCGGCGGCAGCGGGCCGGATGATGTCCTCCTGGCCCAGGATTTTGGCGATGGGATGTGGTTGATGGAGCTGGACAAGGCCCTGGCTGATATCCGCCAGCAGACCGGCATCGAGCAGTTCGACCTGATCGGTTTTGACGCCTGTCTGATGGGCCATCTCGAAGTGACCACCGCCATGGCCAACCACGCCCAGGTCATGGTGGCCTCGCAGGAGCTGGAGCCTGGTTTGGGCTGGGCCTATGCCGATTTTTTGATCAAGTTGGCCTTCGATACCCAGATTGACGGCGTTCAGTTGGGCAAAGACATCGTCGAAGCCTACATCGTCAAAGACCAGTTGATCGTCGATGACAGCGCCCGGGCAGAATTTGCCGCCGAAAACTTGCAGAACTCTTCTGCCACTGCCAGCCAGGCCGCCAAAGAGCTGGAATATGACATCACCCTGTCGGCAGTGGACCTGACCCAGAATGCCAACCTGCTCGCAGCTTTGGACGAACTGGTCTATGCCCTCGGCCAGGCCGACCAGAACTGGGTGGCCGAAACCCGGGCCTACGCCCAGGCTTACGAAAATGCTTTTGATGAAAATTTGCCCTCGGGTTATATCGATCTGGTCAACTTCGCTCAAATTCTGGTGGACGATAACCGCGACGACCAGGTCAGCCAGACCGCCCAGAGCCTGATTGACACGGTTCAATCCATGGTCCTGGCCGAAAAACACGGCAAAGGGCGGCCCGGCTCCAATGGCATTTCGATCTATTTCCCGGTCTATGACATGTACACCATGGGCGACAACCTGGATTTCAACATCATCGCTGCTCCGTTCACCGATGTGTCGCAGTGGGATGAGTACCTGGCTTACCATTTTGATAACCAATCGCCCGACGGCGGCGAGTGGGGCAGCCTCAACCTCTGGCAGAGCGAAGACGGCAGTTCCGGCGGCCGGGCCGGCGCCAAAAAGGTCACCATCGAGCCTTTGACGCTCTCCAGCGACACTGCTTCAGCCGGCGCCCCTGTCACCATCCAGACCACCATCCAGGGCCAGGTGGCTTACATCTATTACTTCCTGGGCAAGCTCTCGGATGACGAAACCCGTCTGTCGGTGGAAGATATGGATTATATCGACGCTGGTGTTACCAAACAGATCGGCGGCGTGTTCATGCCCGATTGGGAAGATAACAACGGCGAGCTGCCGATTGAGATCGAAACCGACTTCGACCCGATTGTCTTTGCAGTCGATGACGGATCATCCGTCACCCCGGCCCTGTTCATGCCAGAGGAGTATGGCGAGGAAGCCTCCACCTACACCCTGGAAGGGATTTACCAGTTTGCCGATGGTTCGCCCGAACGCTACGCCAACCTCTTCTTCCGGGACGGCGAGCTGCAAAAAGTGATTGGTTACATGAACGACGACGGCGCCGGTGCCCCGCGCCAGATCACCCCCCAGCCCGGCGATCAGTTCGTGATCCTCAATGAGGGCTATGATCTGAAGGAAGACGCCTCCGAAGAAATGTATTCCGAGCGCGGCGCCGTGCTTACCTTTGGCAGCCAGAACTTCACCTGGCAGGAACTGCCCGCTGAGCCCGGCTTCTATGTCGTTGGGATCATCGCCGAAGACTTCGACGGCAACCAGTACGCCGAATTCGAGGTTGTGGAAGTCAAATAAATCCTAAACATGAAGCACCCCGAAATTAATCTTTCGGGGTGCTTCATGTGCAGCCAGATTCGGCCTATCGTGAGGGGGATGGGCGAGGCTGTGAAAACATGACACTTTCCGAATATTAAATTCGGGAGGTGTCCTGTTTATTTAAACCTAGAATCACCCAGGGCGCCATGGCGAAGAAACCCGCCAGGGCCGGCCCTTCCAGCCCAACCTGCAAACAGACCAGAACCGTGCTCAACCCGGCGATGCCGTAGCTCAGCACGGCCTGGCGGTCGTAGCCGTTGTCCAGCGAGCGCAGGCTGTCCGGCGTGATTTTTGCAACCGTTAAAAAGGTCAGAAAAGCCACAAAAATCGTCAGCCACCAGCCCCAGTAATTTTGGAGCGGAATACCAAAAAATGGCCCCGGGTTCTGCCAGACCCAGTGCCCGGCTGCCACCATCATCGGGTCCATCGCCACGTCCCAGGCTGTCATCACCAGGGCGCCCACCGCTGCAAAGCTTACCCGCCAGGCCCAGACATTCTCCTGCGGTTTCACAACCCGACTGGTGATGATGAAGGCCGGGTAGCTCATCATGAACCAGGCAACCGGGATAATCAGCGGCACCAGCCCCAGGACCTTGACTCCCAGTCGCTCTGTGTAAGCGTACGGGCCGTAAACCAGGCCAGTGGCGACCCCCACACACTCGAACAACAGACTGATCCCCGCTGTCACCCCCAGCAGCAGCAGGGCCTTGCCGCGGCCCAGGCGCTCAATCCCATGATTGAGCGCAAAACTGAAGGCCAGCAGGGTGGAGAGCGGGGTGAAAAAGCCCTGGTATTCCACCCCAAAGAAAAAACTCAAGACCACATAAGTCACAATGAACGTGTACAGCGTCAGGAAGATCGAAGATAATTTTTTCCACATAGTCCAGTCCTTGGGTTGCGTGTTTGAATATTTAATTCTACTACGAACCAAAACTGGTCGGAGGAAGCCTCAGGCAATTGGTCAGGCTTTTCTTAAAGTCTGAAAACTCTGCCGCCAACATATCGAAGAGATGAATTTGGGGTGTTTGTTGCGGGCGGTAGCCCGCAACAAACACCCCAAACCCCGCCTTTAAGAAAGGCGTGGGCACCTGGTGTAGAGGCGAGCCCGCCTGGCTTGAAAATGGAGCAGCCATCATGGATAGGGTCGCCCTGAGGTGCCCGGGCGCCCCTTTTTGTTACGGCGATGCCATAAAATTGCCAACCGGGGAGTCCCTACAGCGGCAGAGGCGATTTTATACGCAATTTCTTCCCAGTTACGCCGCAAGCGTATCCTCCGGCTTCGGACTGACGCCTGGCTGCGCCCACAGAATCCCGACCAAAACCAGGCCGCCGACCGGGACCAGCAGGAACAACTGATACCATCCGCTCTTGCCGCTGTCACGCAGGCGGCGCGTTCCCGCTGCCAGCAGGGGCAGGAGCACAGCGATCAGGAACACGCTGGCCAGAGACTCGCTCACATAGGTGAACGCTGAGGAAACCAGTAAAACGAAGAGCATAAACCACCAGAACTCCGTCCGCCCAGCCCGTCCATTAAATTCAGCGTACTTTTTAAAACATACCAGGATCGATTCGTAGAATGTCATGGGGTTTGCTCCGTTATGGTTGGTCGAATTTAAAACATTTTCCATTTTTAACTCCTTGCAGATTTTTGAGACTGCTGCTTTCAAAGATGCAGACCACTTCTTTATGTTTTGTCTGGTGCTATTTTCAGCGATTTCTGGCTCTTCTGCAACTACGGAATTCCCTAGTTTTATAATTAATTCCGTTCTGGAGTTGACCTGACACTTGGAATAGATGTTTTTTAAATGAAATTCAACGGTATTCTCCGTAATCTGAAGGGCTGAAGCAATTAATTTGTTGCTCTTGCCTTCCAATAAATGTTTTACCACTTCCCGTTCCCGGTTGCTCAATCCACTCAGTTGGTCCATTGTGTGCCTGAATTCCTTTGTTTTACGTAGAGACTTTTCTTCCGTCCATAAGCGGGGTATTGGCTGTTTTTTGCGACTTTGACGCAAAAAAACAATCGGCTTCTCCCAGCATTCAAATTATGCCATTGTTACGCATAATTTGAGGAAAAAGTTTTGCGATTCTCAAAAGTTACAGCAGACACCTAAATTTTGGGTAAAAAATTTCTCTTTTTTGAAAAGTTGGAATACAATCATTTAATCAAGACAATTCCTGAGTGTATTTTGGCCAGGGAATCGATCTCAAAATACACTACCTGATTTCCGACGAGTTGTGGGCCTATGTTGAAATCACTGCAGAACAAAATCCACCAGATCTTCCCAGCCTTTACCCGGCCAGGGAAGAAATTTCAGATTGTGCTAGTCGTGTGTCTGAGCGTAGCCGCACTCGCCGCGGTGGGCTTGATAGCCCTCCAGATCGATTTGCTGCAGCGCAGGGAGACACTGCGCCAGGCGGCTTTAATCGCCGGCGCGCTCAGCCAGGAGCACATCCTCAAACTCGAAGGCAGCGAAACGGATCTGGAGTCCATTCATTTCCTCCAGCTCAGGCAGTCTTTGATGGCCCTGACCCGCATCGATTCAAAATTCAAGCTGGTTTATCTGGTCGGCCAAAATCCAGACCAGACCATTTTTTACTATCTCAATTCTGCCGAGCCCGGTTCACCCGATTATGCTGCCCCAGGGGGGGCGGTTGATTTGGCGCAGGATGACCTGAAGCGCGTCTTCGCCATTGATACCGGGTTTGTTGCCGGTCCGTACAGCCAGAGCGGCAGCACCTGGGTTTCAGTCTATGTCCCGGTGCGGGCCTCTGGCAGCGGCGAAATCCTGGCTGTCCTGGGGATTGATATCTCTGCCAGTGCCTGGTGGCTGAATATTGCTGGCAGAGCTGCCTTGCCGGTTGGTCTGCTGCTGATTGGGCTGCTGATTGCCGGGACTGCCTTTCTTGCCGGCTTCCACCAGTATTCAAACGCTTATTCACTGCTGTCGCGTTTGTTCATCCCGCTTGGCGCACTTTTGATCCTGCTTTTGACCGGAATTGGTTTCTATTTCTGGCAGCAGCAGCAAGCCCAGCACACCCAGAGCCTCCGGTCTGAAATTCAGGCCATCGAGCAGAACTTTAGCATTGTGCTCGATCAGCAGGTCGAAGCCCTTTCTACCGTCCTGCACCTGATTGCCAGTGATACTGACCTGAAGACCAATATGTTGGAGCGCAATACAGACCAACTTAAGGCCAGTTGGGAAACCGTCTACGCCAATTTGGAGCAGCAGTACCACCTGACCCATTTTTATCTACTGGACAACAATCGCCTCTGTCTGGTGTGCGATGCCAGCCATCCCCAGGTTAATGGCTCGGTCGATAATGGGATTGTGGTGGAGGCGGGCGAATCCAGAGCGGTAGCAGCGGGTGTTGAATTTGACGCTTTTGGAATTCTGACGATCTGGGTGGCGCAGCCTATCTTTATTGACGGCAAGCTGGTTGGCTATATTGAGCTGGGCAAAGATCTTGACCAGGTTGCCCGGATCCTGAAGGTTCAACCTGAAGTCGAACTGGCAATCCTGGTCAATAAAAACAACCTTTACCGACCATTGTGGGAGGAAGGCCAGCGTTCGATCGGACTGGAGCCCAATTGGGACAGCCTGCCAAACCAGGTGCTCACCTACAGCTCGCAGAACAGGCTGCCGGATGGGGTTCGTGCCTGGGTTGCCGGGGCCAGCAGCGCAGATTTTAACCAGACTGCTATCCCGAATATCGACACTCAGGATGCCGCATGGCGCATTTCCACCTTCCCCCTGACCAACTATCTCGGGCAGGAGGTGGGGGAACTTCTGATCATGATCGATACGACCGCCGCTCAGGCTCTCTTTACCCGTCAGATGCTGCTGGGAGGAGTCGTGATTGGTCTTCTGCTGGCAGCCGTTCTCAGTGGTGTCTTTCTTATGCTCTACCGTACCGATACCATGGTGCGTTTGCAGCAGGCCCGCCTGCAGGCCAGCGAACAACAGTTCCGCAATATGTTCCTTAACCACAGCGCGACGATGCTGCTAATCAGCCCGCAGTCGGGGCAGATCATCGAGGCCAATGCTGCCGCCAGCCAGTTTTACGGTTACACTGCCGACCAGCTAAAAGCCATGCGTCTGGACGAGCTTAGCGCTGAAGACCAGCCTGCCAACCAGGAAAACAGGAGCGCTTATACCGCTTTGCAGCAGGTTCAGGCAGGTGAAACGCGCTCAGTCATCGTCTTTTCATCGCCCATTGAGGCTGCTGGCGAGACGGTCTTGTTCTCCATTATCCATGACATCACCGAGCGCAGCCGGGTGGAGCGGGCGCTGGCTGAAAGTGAGGCCAATTTCCGCACTTTCTTCGAAACCATTGACGACGTGATTGTGGTTGCCAACTTCAGCGGCGAAATCTTGTTTGGCAACTCAGCCTTGACCCATAAGCTGGGCTACGCCCCACAGGATCTTGTGGGTATGCATGTTCTGGATCTCAACCCGGCCGATAAGCGCGCTGAGGCTGAGGAAATTCTGGGCGCCATGTTCCGCGGCGAGCGGACCTACTGCCCGCTGCCCCTGGTTACCAAAACAGGCAGTTTGATCCCCGCCGAAACCCGGATCTGGTTCGGCAGGTGGAGCGGCGCAGATTGTATTTTTGGAATTTGTAAGGATCTGACCAGTGAACAGGAAGCCCAACAGCGCTTTGAGCGTCTTTTCCAGGGCAACCCTGCCTTGATGGCAGTATCTTCTCTTGCGGACCGGAAATTTATTGAGGTGAACCTGGCCTTTGAGACCACCCTGGGCTATACCAGAGAAGATATTATCGGCAAGACCAGTGCAGATTTGGGGTTGTTTGTTAACCCGGAAGAGCAAAACGAGGCCGCCGAGTTATTAAAGCAAAATGGCAGAATAAAAGAATTTGAACTCCAACTGCGTCATAAAAGCGGCGCAGTTTTGGACGGCCTCTTCTCGGGCGAGGTCATCAGCAGCCAGGGCAAAAATTACTTCCTGACGGTGATGGTTGACATCACCGCCCGCAAGCAGGCCGAAGAAAACCTGCGGACCGCCAATACCCAGCTTCAGGAGTCGATCCAGCGGGCCGAAAGTCTTGCCGTTCAGGCCGAAATGGCTAATACGGCCAAAAGCGAATTTCTCGCCAACATGAGCCACGAAATCCGCACACCGTTAAATGGGGTGATTGGTATGACCGGTCTGCTGTTGGATACAAACCTGGAAGAGGAACAGCGGCTATATGCGAACATCGTCCATTCCAGCGGCGAGACTTTGCTGACCCTGATCAACGATATTCTTGACTTGAGTAAAATTGAAGCAGGAAAGTTGGAACTGGAAAATGTGGATTTTGATCTGCTGGAACTGCTGGATGACTTTTCTACCAGTATGGCTGTGCGGGCTGATCAGAAGAATTTGGAACTGGTTTGTGTGGTGGATTCTGCAACGCCAATTCGCCTGATCGGCGATTCGGATCGTTTGCGCCAGGTGATGACAAATTTGATGGGAAATGCCATCAAATTTACACCCAGTGGTCAGGTTGCTTTACGGATATGCTGCGATTCTCGCGGCGAGGGACCCAATGAGCGCACTGCCTTGTTAAAGTTCACCGTGTCGGATACTGGCATCGGTATTCCCCCTGAAAAACAGAGTCTGCTTTTCCAGAAATTCAGCCAGATAGATGCATCCACCACCCGTCAGTACGGCGGCACTGGTCTTGGTTTGGCCATTTCGAAGCAGTTGGTGGAACTGATGGGTGGGGAGATTGGCGTCCAGAGCACGCCGGGAGCAGGGTCGGACTTTTGGTTTACAGTGCCCTTCCCAATGTCGGCTGATCAGCCTGTAACCAACCAACAACCGGGTCTGGACGGCAAGCGGGTGTTGATTGTGGATGACAATCCGGCCAGTCGGGAGGCGCTGACCAATCGCCTGGCTGCCTGGGGGCTGCGCACACTGGAGGCCAGTTCGGCCGAGATCGCTTTAATGGCACTGGATTTTTCCAGCAAGATTGATGATCCATTTCATCTGGCGCTGGTGGATTTGCAAATGCCCGAGATGGATGGGCTCAGCCTGGGCGAGGAAATTCGGCGCAGTCCACATTTGGTTGGCCTGCGGCTGGTGCTGGTTTCTTCCATCATTGGGCGTGGAGAAATTGAAGCCTATGCTGCGACATGCTTCGACAGCTACCTGACCAAGCCCGTGCGCAGCGCCGATTTATTAACGGTGCTTACACAGGTGTTTTCAGACACGCCCTGCACGCAGCAAGAATCCTCGGCGGGCAGACGCAGCAGCCTGGCAGCCAGCCTGAAGCCGGTTGAAGCGCGGATTTTGTTGGTGGAAGATAACCTGACCAACCAGCAGGTTGCCCTGGGTATTTTGAAAAAACTGGGTTACAAGGCCGATCCGGTGGGCAATGGCCTGGAAGCGCTGCGCGCCCTCGAAAAAACAAAGTATGACCTGGTGTTGATGGATGTGCAAATGCCCGAGATGGACGGTCTGGAAGCCTCCCGCCAGATCCGCAGCCGTCAGTCGGCGGTATTGAACCATGACCTGCCGATTATTGCCATGACGGCGCACGCATTCCAGGCAGACCGTGAGCGCTGTATGCAGGCGGGGATGAACGATTACGTTACCAAACCGGTGGAGCCCCAGGCCCTCTCAGCCGTGCTGGAGCGTTGGCTGTGGCGTGAAACGCCAGCCGAAGTGTTTGAAGCTGAACGGCCCAAACCATTGCTTCCGCCCAGCGAAGCCAGCCAGAAACCGGTTTTTGACCGTGAATCCTTTATGCGCCGGCTGTCCGATGATGAAGAACTCGCCATCGCCGTCGTTGCCGGCTTCTTGGAAGATATCCCGCGCCAGATGAAGCTGCTGACCCAATATCTGCAGGCCGATAACCAGCGGGACGCAGAACGCCAGGCTCACACCATCAAAGGCGCCTCCGCCAACCTGGGCGGCGAAGCCCTGCGCATGGAAGCCTATGAGCTGGAAAAGTCGTGCAAAGCCGGCTGTCTGCCAGCCGCCCGTGAACGCTTGCCCCTGCTTAACAGCGAGTTTGAGCGCTTAAAACAGGTTTTGCTGACAGAATTTCCACAGCCCTGAGTGTTGTAAGATGAATCTATCGTTTGTTTTGGGCGCTTTGCGCCCAAAACAAACGATAGATTCATCTTTGACATAACACTCAGTCAATCGGAAAAGACCACTCATATTTTTCGGCCGGGTATTCTTCCAGTTGGGTGCGCAGCGCCTGGAGCTGGTTGTACGCCTGAAGCGAGGCAAGGTTCCAGCCCGCCCAGGAAATCTTGCTGCGCAGGCTCTCCAGCTCATCGAGACGGTAGTGCAGCCCGGCGCCGATGATCTTGCGCTCTTCGGCGGGCGCAGAATCGAGGAGCGGCAGCAGGGCAGGGATGGCGTCATCCGAGAGCGAGACCAGATAGGCCGCGTCGAGCTTGCCGCTTTGCTGGAAGCGGGCGATGTTCTGGCGGGCGATGAAGGCGTCGGTATTGAGCAGGTTGAGGGTGGCGACAAAACCCAGACAGGCCACAAAGACACAGAACAAGAACAGATCGGCCCGGCTGAAATGCATGCAGACCAGGAAAGCCAGGAGCAGAGCGCCGAGCAGGATGATGAAAATATGCGTATAGGTGCGCAACTGAGTGAAGCCGTAGGCGTCTTCATATAGACCCAGGCGGCGGAAAGCCGAAATCAGGATAATGCCTGTCAGGACGATCAAAACTGCGGACAGCCCTTCAAAGGTCATGATTTCGGCCCGGCTGCTGCGCCGGGTGACGGCGTGCAGCATGAGCGCCAGCCCCAAAACAAACAGCGCCACCACCACCAGCTCGGCAAACCCGCGCCGGGCATATTCGGCGTAGGTGAACCCGGCGATAGAGATGTTGGCCTGCCCGCCAAAGAAATAACGGAACTGGATGACCACAAAGGCCGCAAACAGGGCATCCACGCTTCCCAGGACAATCCCGCTTTCCGTCATTCCCAGCGAACCCTTGCTCAGGTCTTCAGCCGCAGCCGGCGTGTTGTGTTTGTTGATGTCGCGTTCGTTGATCTCACGCAGGGCAAAAGACAGCCCGCCCAGGCTGACCCAGACAGCCGCCGCCCAAAATAGCACCCGCCCGATCACGACCGGGAGATTGTCGAGCCGTACCAGGCGCAGTAAATCTCCCACCGCCTGGTTGAAGGCGGCGTCTGCCGATGTCAGGAGCATGGTCAGGATGATGACCAGCGGGGCCGCCAGCAGCAGGCCGCGCAGCACAGCGCCCAGGCGCTGCGAATTTTGCCTGCCGCCCACATGCTGAAAAAAGCTGGTAAAGGCGCCGGGCGCTCTGAACAGGCTGATTTCAAAACTGGCAACGATTGCCGCAGAAAAGTAATCCACCAGCTTGAACCGCCGCAAGTCGCCGCTGCTGAAGAGATAGGCCCAGAAAGCCGTCACGCCCAGGGCTGCCAGCGTGTTCAGGATGATGGTGAATTGGGAGGCGCGGATACCCGCAAACGCCGCCAGGAGCAGGGCCGTCCCCGCCAGCCAGAAATTCTGGCGCGCCGGGCGAATTTTGCTCTGGGCTGCCAGCAAAAACAGGCTGACTGCCCCCACGGCGAAAAAAGCAAACAAGTTGATCCCAAGCGGTTGGCCAAAAAACAGATATTCGGCCCACAACCCGAGGACCAGGGCGGCAATCGGGGCGTAGATGGTGTAGGGTTGGGCGGGGCTGGGTGCAGCCGGCTGGGGGGCAGGGGTTGTCATTGGGGTATCTCCACACTTTTAAGATAATTTTGTGAATATTTTGGCTGGCACAGCCACCCAAAATATTCACAAAACAAATTCGATTTTATGATACAACGGGAGTCTCATTTTCGCCACGGTTTGAGCCGCAGTACTTAAGCACCTGAGTGCTGCTACTCCTGCTCAAACCAGGCCACCGTGTCCCGCAGGGTTTCACGCAGGGGGCGCGGCTGGTAGCCCAGCTCGCGACTGGCTTTGGCGTGCGAGATGTTGGAGTTGCTTTCCAGGGTCGCCAGAGAGTAGGGTGTGAAGCGCGGGCGCACGCTGGCCAGGCGGTAATACAGCGGGGTGAATTGGGCCGCAAATTTCGCCAGGGCGGTTGGGATGCGCAGGTGTTTGAACCGCTTTCCCGTCAGCTCCCAGAGTGTGGAGATCAGATGCTGGACATCCAGCCGCTCCCCAGACAGGATGTACGAATGGCCGGTCTGGCCTTTCTCGGCCGCCAGCCGGATGCCTTCTGCCACGTCCCGCACGTCCACAAAGTCGTAAGCGCCTTTGACATACAGCTGAGGCTGGCCTTTGACCGCGCCCCGGATGATTGTCCCTAGTTCTGAAAGCCGGAAATCCCAGGGCCCAATCACGCCCGTCGGGCAGGCCAAAACAGCATTCAGACCCTCCTGGCAGGCCTTCAAAACCTCCAGGGAGGCCGAGGCTTTGGAAAAGTCATAGGCGCTGATGGCATGCTCGGGATCGTAAGGGGTGTTTTCGTCAATGATGACGCCGTGCTCGGGCCGCCCCAGGGCGTGGATTGAGCTGGTGTACACCAGCCGGCGCACATTGGCTTTCCGGCAGGCAGCCACCACGTTGCGCGTCCCTTCAATATTGACCCGCTGCACCATGCTGTTCCAGCCCGGCATGATCGAGATCAGCCCGGCCAGATGGTAGACGGTATCCACCCCGCGGCAGGCCTGGTCGAGCGTTTCGGGGTGGAGCACATCGCCCGGGTAAATTTCCAGATCCAGGTTGGCGAGTGGCGCCTGGTCTTCAGCGGGTAAAACCAGTGCCCTTACCGCCTGACCATTTGCTATCAGTTGTCGAGCCAGTACGTTTCCAATGTGTCCGGTCGCTCCGGTGATCAGATTCATTTTCCTCTTTCCTTAATCCAGACAGCAACAGTTCCACTGCCTGGTGGGTTTCCTGGGCCCAGTTCAGGTTGTTGGATTCAAACATAGCCTGCAGCAGCAGGCCCATTGCCAGAGCCACCAGGGTTCTGGCTGCCTGTTCCGGGTTTACTTCGCGCAGCGAGCCTTCGCGCACTCCCTGGCGGATGATCTCGGCAAGATAGGTTGTGTAACGTTGATAGGGGGCAATGGCAGCCGCCCAGATGTCGGGCTCACGCGCCGCCTGGAACCAAAACTCCAGCAAGATGCTCAGGCGCACATCGGCCGACTGCAGCGTGCTGCCGGCCCGTTCTGCCATCGCCAGCAGGGTCTGGTCGGTGGGCTGGGCCTGCTGGTTGGCAGCCGCAAAGGACTGGTCCAACGTAAGCAGTTCAGCATCCAGAATAGCCAGAAACACAGCCTGCTTGGAAGGGAAGTGGTGGTAGAAAGCGCCTTTGCTGATCTGAGCTGCGCTGCAAATCTCAGCCACACCAGCCGCCGTGTAGCCTGATTTTGCAAACAGGGTCATGGCGGCGGTTAAAATTTGCTCTCGGGTCTCTGCGCTGCGCTGCTGCATGGGGTCTCCTGAAATAATACCGACCGGTCGGTATTATTTTAGCAGTTCCCCAGGCGGCTGTCAATGCTTTTGTTCGACCAACCAGGCACCTGCCCTAAGGCCACTGCCACCTGGGTAGGGCGAGCCCGCCTGGCTTGAAAATTGGCGCGGCCATTATGGATAGGGTCGCCTGCGCTCCAAATACCGGGCGCCCCTTTCTCAAATGGCGATGCATTAAAAATGCCAACCGGGGCGCCCCTACCCAGGTCAACGCCACATGGAAATGGGGTCCATCGACCACCACACGTGGTGGTCGATGGACCCCAAGAATTCAGTATGGGAGGTGCTGTTCAAAAAGGAACTTTTTGGACAGCACCTCCCATATTTCTAACGCTTAATGAAAGGCATAAACAGCTTGGGCAGGGTGTGCACCGGCTGCCGGCACTGTTCAGCGGAAGGCGCCGAGAGCTGCCCGGCGGCGTCATAGCTCTGAACGGCATAGCAGTAGGTCTGGTCTGCCCGCAGCATGGCATCGTAGTAGGTCAGGCTGATGGTCTCGCCGATCAGTTCATAGTCTACACTTCCCTGCAGCCGTCTCAAGATCCGGTACCCCGCCACACCGGGCGCCAGTGAGGGCTGGTAGGCGATCATCAGGGCGTTCGGGAAGAGCGGGTTTGGGCTGATGCTGGCAATCTGGGGAGCAGGCAGCATACCGATGTCGAGAGCGGCTGTGTCGTTGGTGGTGATCCGGTTGCCGCCGCTGGCGCTGATCTCAGCCGTGATCGGCTGGCTGCCGCCGCTGGCGGGCAGGGCGAAGTTGAAAATCGAGTCCTGGTTGAATCCGATCGTCATCAGTCCGCTGGTTGACAGCAGTGTTCCGCTGCCGGGGTTTCCGGCCCACCAGCGCACCCGCACCAGGGCATCCTCGCGGCCCAGGTTGCGCACTGTGGCAGTCAGGACGGCCGTTTCGCCGCCGGGCAGATGGCTTTGTGAAACCTGTAGTCCGCCCAACAGGGCCGGGTCTGCCTCAGCCGGGTAGCTGACCGAAACCAGCGGATCGCCGCTGGCATTCAGGGCGGTGGCCTGCAGCGGAGCGTGGGCATCGGCCCGCAGACCGGCGGGCGGCTGGAAGCTGACAGCCTGGATGCTGAACACAAACAACTCGTTGCTGACCTTGTTGACCAGGGCCGTGCCCTGCCAGTGCTGAGCGCCGCTGGTCAGGTTGAGCGGGGCGGCAAATTTGCCCACACCAACCGCCCGGCTGACGGCCATTTGGCCCAGTTCGCTGTCGGTGCCGGATGCGCCAAAGCGCCGGAAAGTCAGCACACGTTCACCCTGGCCTGCCAGCTGCAGCTCGGGCTTTTCGCCGCGCACCGCTGCGCCTGTCTGGTCGTGCAGCGGATCAATGCTCAGCCCGGTCGTGGCGCCCTGGTCGTACAGGCGCGCCGTCCAAATGGTAGACAGATTGCCCAGATTGGGCACGCTGCCGTCTGTGCCGGTGGCGGCTGTCGTAAAGGCCAGTTCAATTTCCTTGGCCTGTTCGGGTGGAATGCTGATGGAGGCTGCGCTCGAATGGAGCGGCAGGCCCCGGGTATCGAACGTATACCAAAGCCCGGGCTCGCCGCGGGTATGGGCTGCCACTACCCGCTTCTGGCCGTTTTCCTCATAGGTCCAGGCCAGGCCAATTTCGACCTGGTTGCCCACCAGCGTGCGTGCCACGCTGGGTTGGCTGTTCGCCGAAAGCTGGCGCGAACCATCTGCAACCGGGTTAGATTCACTGGTTGGGTTGCTGCCGGTCAGCAGTTCCAGCGCCGACCAGACCCCGGCATCCCAGTGCTGAACGGCGATATAGGTCCCGCCGGGGGTGGTCAGATCTCCATCGACATGGTGCACCCAGGCCAGGGTGGCGCCTTTGGCATCCCCGGCCAGGGCCGGGCCGCCATCCGGCAGAGCGTCATTGGTCAGACGCTGCGGTTCGCTCCAGTTTGTGCCGTCGAAGAAGGCGGTGTAGATTTCCATCTGGTTCAGGGCGGCTGAGTAATCACCCAGCAGCGATTCTGCTTCAGTCTGAGTGCTTTGCACCCAGGCCGCCAGGGCCTGCCCACTGTCGCCCAGCATGGTCACCGTCGGGCTGGCAGCGTAAACTCCAGGCAGGGTCAGGCTGACGGGATCCTGCCAGAACTGGCCTGCCGGGTTCCAGTGGCGGACTCTAATCTGGGGCGCTGCGCTCAAGCTGCCCGGGGCTGCATCTTCCACATATATAGAGATCATCCGCCCGCTCGGGTCGCCTGCCAGGCTGGGGGCGGCGTTGACCCGCTGCTGCGAGACAGCCCCAGGCTGTTTCAGGTCCATCTGGCTGGGAGCGCAGCCTCCGGGAATGTGGAAGAATGGTTTCCGATCGGAACTGCCGCTAAATACCCCCCAGACCGCAGACCAGTGGAACTGGATATAGCCATAAAGGCAGAATCTGGGGTTCAAGAAACCAACCGAAGGGGTTTCGCCGGCGTAGATCCGCAGCGGCAGCCCCAGCGTTGCAGCTGCGCCGACTTCAGCGCTGCCATCCACCAGGCCTAACAATATATCCGCCCCGGCGATGACCCCAAAATTCGCTCCGGCCCGCGGCTCCACGATCACTTCCAGGGCCGGCGCAAGCGGGTAAAGCGTGGCTGACATAAACAGGTCGCCTTCCATCCCAAAGCTGAACCGGACATAGGCATTCAATAGCCCGAAATAGGAGAAGACGACTATTTTGGGGGTGTTAACGCTGATGCTGAACAGCTTGCCGAGGTGCATCTCCCCGGTACTCAGGGCCAGCGAGCGCGGGTTGTTGGGATCCAGCAGGATCGATCCGCCCGGCAGCAGGTTGATATCCTGGTTCAGGTTATCGGGCGTGATCCCCAAAACCTTGACGATGGTGTGGACGCTGGCGGCGTTGAGCTGCATGATCTCGTTCAGCTCGATCCAGCCGCTGATTTTGACATACGCATCCAGGGCGGTGGCGATATCTCCCAGCGGTTCCACTTCCCACGGGTCGCTCTGGTAGGCCAGGGGCAGGAATGCCAGCTCGGGCATCAGGGCGGTAAAGCGGTAGGTCTGGGTGCTTTCGTTCCAGATGGTAATATTCTGGCGCATGTAGTCGGCTGCCATCGGGTTGGGTACCATGTTGATCTTGAGGATATGTCCACACTGCCGGTTGTTGTTTACCACCGGGGCCACCAGCATCTCTGCTTTGCCCGGCGGCAGCAGGCCGACGTTGTAGACCAGTTTGAAGGGCGCAGCTCCGCTGGTGCCGATGTTGGTCCACTGGCTTTGGCCTGCCCCGCGCACCCAGTACTGCACAGCCTGCACCTGGCTGGTGCTGCCCGAGAGTTTGGGCAAAAATTCATTGAACAGAGCCACGCCGCTGATGAAGGTTCCAAATTCGGCCTGAGGCGCCAGGTAGGTGAAATTCTGGTTGACCCAGGCCGTTTCCATTACCATCGATCCCTGGCGGGCGATGGGGTCAGCCGTGACATCCAGCCCGGTGTAGAAACCGTCATAAGAGAATTTGGCCTGTACCAGACCCACGGCCGCATTCTTCTGGCAAATCCCGCCGCTAATCGGGTCGAGCACATCCTTCATCTTTTCGAGGTCCATGGCGCCTACCACCCCGGGGGCCAGGCGGACCTGGCTTAAGTTGTAAACGGAGGTGGTGGCGCCCGCGATGGCGACATGGTATGCCCCGGTTGAGATCCCGCTGATGCTGACCGAGGTTGAGTTTTGGCCCTGGGCGCTGTAGACGATGTTGCCGGCATGGTCAACTAGATTGACCGTGGCGCTGGCGGGCAGGGCATCCGGCAGGTTGATGATCAGACCGCTGTCCTGAGGGTGGTTGATGAAAAAGGCTGCGCACACGAACCGGGCCTGATCTACACCGCCAGAGGCTGCGCATAGTTTTATATCGCCGTACCCGTCAGGGACGGTCAGGGTTGTCAGATAATCGCCTGTGACGGCTGCCGCCGCATCGATCCCGTTAAATGTGACCTGCTCGGTGGTCCAGGTCAGTCGGACGCTGCCCTGAGCGCCACTGCCGCTGGCGGTTATCCGGTCGCCAGGCCGGCCCTGGGCGCTGGAAAGCTGGAGGGTCAGGCTGATCGGGGTTGTGCCCGCCGGGGCCGGGAAGGTGTATGGGCCGGCCGGGGTGGCGGTGGGGGTGATGATCAGGTATTCACCCGGGGTGGGGCTGGCGGTGGGGGTGCTGGTCGGCCCGGGGGTTGGGGTGTTGGTAGGCTGCAGGGTTGGGGTGGCAATCGGGATGACGCCGCCCGCTTCAACCGCCCCGATATCGCAGGCCGCCCCGGCCGGGCGAACCGCCTGGTGCTGGTCCTGGTGCTGGGTGTCGGGACAGGTGCTTTCGCCGCCATCCACTGCCGGGCTGGTGTCGGCGGGCATGTGGTGCCAGGTCAGGCGCCCATCCACGGCGGTCAGCGGGCCAAGCTGCGGGTCGGTCTGGCTGCGGTCGCTGGGCTGGGTCAAACCGCAGCTGCTGCCGCTGTCCAGGTTGTATCCCAATGAATCCAGGCTGCCGCCGCTCAGGGTGCAGCTTGCCACGATGCTGCCCAGGATATCGGCATGGGCATTGAAGAGCAGCAGGTCTTGGGGGGTGTTTTCCACCAGGGTCGTGTAGCGCAGGTGCATTTGTCCGGCTGCGCTCAGGCTGCCGCCCAGGCTGGCGGCGTTTTGGCTGAGGGTCGTATTGGTCAGGGTCAGGTCGCCGGTGTTGTAGAAACCGGCGCCGTTGGCTGCTTTGTTCTTGACCAGGCTGCTGCCGGTGTACGTGACCAGGCCCTGGTTAAAGAGGCCGCCGCCGCGTCCGCTGCTCAGGTCTGCCTGGTTGGTCAGGATGTTGCTGTATTCGACGCTCAGGCTGCCAGAATTGGCAACCCCGCCGCCGTCATAGGCCCCATTCTCGGTGATCACGGCAGAATACAGGCTGGTTTCGCCCTGATTAAACAAACCACCGCCCGCAGACCCGGCTGTCGAGCCGGCCTGGTTCAGCGCCGAGGCGCTGAAATTCATCTTAAACACGGCCCCCGGCCCAACAAAGATGCCGCCCCCGGCGCTGGAGGCCAGGTTGGAGGCGTAAAAGCTTTCCTGGTCGCTGACTGTGCCGCCGCCAATAAACAACCCGCCGCCATTTTGAGCGATGTTGAACTCGATGCTCGTTCGCTCCAGGCTGGCGGTGCCTGCCAGGACACACAGCCCGCCGCCGTTGGTTTCGGCGGTGTTCGAGGAGATCAGGGTGTTGTTGCGGGTGATCAGCGAACTGCTGCTCTCCACCCCGGCACAGGCCTGCGCCCGGGCATAATAGATCTCCACCCCGTCCAGGATCAGGCTGCCGGCGTTCCGGATGCTGCTGCTGCCCGCCCGGGTCAAAGTGATCTGGCGCAGTTCTGCCTGAATGCCGGGCGCAACCTGGATCAGGCTGATCCCGCTGGGCTGTCCGCTGCCGCTGTCGCCGCCGTGCAGGATGATCTGTGCCTTGTCGCCGCCGTCAATTGTGACCAGTTTTGTGATCTGGATGGTCTGGGTAATCGGGATGGTCACCGGGCTCTCGGCGCTTTGACCGCAGTTGAAGGTAACCAGACCGCCCACGTTGACCGCGCTCTGCAGGGCCGGGCCGGTACAGCTGGCGGGTGTCCCATCGCCCACCACCTGGTTGGCCAGCGCCGGCATGCTGACGATGAACAGCAGGGCGGCCGCGGCAGCCAGTCCAACCAGGCTCAGCCAGAACAGCCGCCATGTCCGGCGCTGTCCTGGGTCATTTTGCTGTGTTTTGAAATTGTAACCTGTCATTTTGAGCTCCTTCCTTAACAAATGCTGAAAACCGTGACCTCTCAATCAGAGGGGGGGTTGGGTGTTTTTTGCCAAAACCCAACTGAACGCTTTATTGAGAATTTATAAAAAACCTTTGTGTTAAAATAGAGGTATCATCTCTTAGCATCTTACGCTGTCTGCCGCTTGAAAATGTGACATTTTGTGACAGTAATTGTCCACTTAAAGGTTTCCTGGTTTTTATGACTGGCTTGTGATGACTAAAAATATTTCCGCTGCCCTTCACCCCGGCCTGCCGGCCTCCTTTGGCGCGGCTCTTCGCTTTTTGCGTAAACGCGCCCATCTGACCCAGGATGAGCTGGGTCTGGCGGTCGGCTACAGCCGTGAGCAGGTCGCCCGGCTCGAAAACGAATCCCGCCTGCCCGACCTGGCAGTCATTGCGGCCACCTTTGTGCCGGTTTTATTTGGCCGGGGCGAATGGGACCTGGTGGAGCAGTTTTTGGCCCTGGCGGGCCAGCAGCGGGCCGCCGTTCGAACAGCCCTGTCTGCCGCCCCTGCCGCAGAGGCCAGCCAGGCTCCGCCCCAGCCAGCGCCGCCAGCCGGCCGGCCGGACGCTGCCCGGCACCAGCCGCCCGCCCCGCTCCTGCCAATGATTGGGCGCAGCGCCGAGCTGCACAGGCTCCTGGCGATGCTCCAGTCTGCGCGCCTGCTCAACATTGTCGGCGCCCCAGGGATCGGCAAAACCCGCCTGGCCCTGGAGACCGCCAACGCCGCCCTCGACCTGTTTCGGGATGGGGCCGCCTTTGTCTCCCTGGCAGCCCTCAGCCAGCCTGCCGAAATTCCGTATACGGTCTTGAATTATCTTTCGATCACCCCGGCCCCCATGCAAACCGTCGAAGATGCGGTGCGCCAGTATCTGGCGCCGCTCAATTTGCTCCTGGTGTTGGATAACTGCGAACACGTTTTGGATGGGATGCACTTTCTGGACGATTGGCTGACCCATGCCCCGCGCTTGAAGCTGCTCTGCACCAGCCGCACCAGCCTGGACCTGTACGGCGAAGTGGAATATCCCCTGGCCCCGCTCCCGACCCCCGACCTGACCCAAACCCCCGACCTGGAAAGCTGGGGTCAGTCGCCTGCCATGCAGCTTTTGCTGCAGCGGGCCCAGGCCGCCGCCCCAGATTTCAACCTGCAGCCGGACAATTTGCTGCCCCTGGCCACCCTGTGCGTGGCTCTGGATGGCCTGCCGCTGGCCCTCGAGCTGGCCGCCGCCCGGCTGCGCGATTTATCGCCTGAAGTGCTGGCCCAGCAGCTTGTTCTGCGCCGCGGCCCGGCCCAGCTTTCCTCCACCTGGCTGCAGCAAAGCAAACGCAACATTGCCGAAAGACACCGCACCCTGCAGGCCGCAGTGGACTGGAGTGTTCGCCTGCTGCCTTCGCCCGTTCAGGTCATCTTCTGCCGGCTGGGGGTCTTCTCTGCCGGCTGCAGCGAGGAGGCAGCCGCTGCCGTCACCGGGGCCAGCCTGGAACAGTTGACCCTGCTGGCCCGGGCCAACCTGATCGGCCTGCATTCCGGCCGGGTCCAAATTTTGGAAACCCTGCGGGTTTATGCCCTCGAACGCCTGATGCTGTCTGCCGATTGGCAGCCCTGCCAGGGTACGCATGCCCACTATTACGCAGCCTTCAGTCGCCTGGTTTTCAAGGGCCTGCAGGGCGCCGAGCAGGATGTCTGGATGCGCCGCGCCATCCTCGAGCACGAAAACTGCCAATCTGCCCTGCGTTGGGCGCTGGCTCAGTCCGATGGCGCCCTGGCAGTCGAGCTGGCCGGCTCGCTCTGGTGGTTCTGGTACCGGCGCGGCCTGTTTATTCTTGGGCGTCAAAATCTGAGCGCTGCCCTGCAGCTGCCCTCCTCCGATCTGGCTGCCCGGGCCAATGCTTTCAACGGCCTGGCCAGTTTTTGCCTGATTCAGGAGGACTTCCCGGATACGATTAAAAACCATCAGGAAAGCCTGGCCTTGCGCTACAGACTTGAAGACTCGGCTGGCATTGCCGTTTCACTCCACAATCTGGGACTGACCTCATTTATGATGGGCGATTATGACAAAGCGCTGGATTTGCTTGGCAAAAGCGTTGAAGCTGCCCCCGATGAGGACCCGATGATTGCCTGGGCTCACATGGGGTTGATTGCCCAGGAACTGCAGGACCTGCCTCAGGCCCGCCACTGGCTGGAACTGGCCCACCAGCGCTCCCTGGCGGGCGGGGAGGGCTGGGAGCAGGCCTTTGTGCTCAATTACCTGGCCGATGTGCTGCGCGAAGCGGGCGACCTGGCCGCAGCCGCCCCCCTGGCCGAAGAAAGCCGGCGGATTTTTGCCGCCCTGGACGACAGTTACTACCTGCCGGACGCTGAGGTCACCCTGGCTCAGATTGCTTTTGATCGAGGCGAAGACCAGCTCGCCTGGGATCTCAGCCAGCGCACCCTCCTGCAGTATGAAGCCCGTTCTGATTGGGGCCAGGCGGCCGGCGTTCTCTTGCTTCAGGCCGAGCTGGCCTGCCGCCAGGGCAGTCTGGAGCAGGCCGCCAATTTACTGGCCCGCTCAATTCAGTTTCGCCGCTCCATCAAGCGCGCCATCAGTGCGCGTGAACAGACACACTATTCCGCCCTTGAACAGCGCCTGAAAATGGGCTTCGGGGTCTGATCCCAGGAGAAAAATATCCCACCCCTTGCCATCCCGGGATTCTTAAAGAAACTGATATAATTTAGATATCAGCTCAATAATCAGTGCAATTTGGATGTTTTTATGGGCTTCACCCACAAAAACATCCAAAAACCCATTTGATTGAGAAGTACTAATTTGGGAACAAAATTCGTTTGTTCATCGTCTTTTGAAGCAGGAGGACCTTATGAAACAATTAACAAAATACCTTATTATCCTGGCTCTGGTGTTCGCTCTGGTCGGAGTTCCAATGATCCCCGCCTTTGCCGCAACCACCTATCCAACCTTTTCAATTGTCAGCGTTGTGGCGGATACCAGCGTCACGATCCAGACAAACAACCTGCCCGCCAACGATTCGTTTGATGTTTTGATGAATGTCATCGGCACCATGGGCATCGGCGGCACCAAAGTCGCCACCCAGGCTTCCGGCACCGGCGGCACCCAGACCTTCACCTACAACATCCCAGCCGGGTTGGTTGGCAAAGCTCAGATTGCCATCCGCATGCAGAGCAATACCGGTTCAGGGTATTATGCCTACAACTGGTTCTATAATAGCTCGTCTGCAGCTGGCCCAACCACCACTCCAGTCAAGCCTGGTCCCACGGCCACCCCCGGCCCAACCGCCACACCCACCGCCACGCCTGTGCCCGGTTCCACCTACACCGGCTATCCCACCTTTACGATTACCGGCGTGGTCAAAGATGGCACGGTCACCATCCTGACCAAGAACCTGCCCGCCAACAAGGATTTTGATGTCCTGATGAACAAAATCGGCACCATGGGCATCAACGGCGTCAAGGTTGCCACTCAGGCCTCTGGAACCGGTGGAGCCCAAACCTTCACCTACACCATCCCCGACAGCCTGAAAGGCCAGTCGCAAATCGCCATCCGCCTGCAGACCACCAGCGGCGTTGGCTACTACGCCTACAACTGGTTCTACAACGTCAATCATCCTTAATCTCAGCTTTCCATCGAGAAAAGATGAGTGTGCGGTAATCCGCGCACTCATCTTTTCTTAAATTTAACCTAGGTTAGGTCGAAAAGAGGTGATTTTGGGTGTTTTTTTGGTGGCGCAGCCACCAAAAAAACACCCAAAATCTCTTAGCCCGAACTGACGTTAGTTTAGTATTCATTTTGTAACTTTTTTTGGTCTGATCCGACATATAATTAAGACATCAGTTCGGATAACATCTTTTCGAACGTACGATGTGCTGCTTGTATCCGGCAGCATCAAAGGCAGGTGCTATGCGTAAATTCCTTCTGGTTTCTGGATTTATCCTTTTCCTCATTTCCTCGGCGTTGATCACCGCCGGGTATGGGGTGGCGCATGCTGCCTTTTTCACCCCGGGCAGTTTCCTCTACCCAATTCAGGACTTCTTCGAACAGTTTCATATCAATACAACCACAGACCCGGTTGAACGCTTCAAGACCCAGGCAGATGTGACCAACCGCCGGCTGGATGATCTCCAGTCCCTGGCCGGCACTCCAAATGAAGCTGACGCCGTGGCTGCTTTCAGCCTGGCGATTGACCGGCTGATCACCCTCTTTGCCGAACTAGACCCCGGCGCGGGCCAGGCCGTCGCCGATGGGCGGGCTGCGATTGAGGCTTTGCTGGATCGGGCGAATACCATTACGGCTGCCCTGCTGGTCGGCCAACCACTGGATGCCGCCCGCCTGAATGCCCTGGTGGTCAAACTGGATTCCCTCCGCACGGCCCTGGCGGATAAAGCCAAGAGCCCGAAAGAAGTGGAGCAGTTGGTGGCCCCTCTGGCGTCTGGCCAAGCCCTTCCGGCCGAAGTGACCACCCCAAACTGGGTCAAGGTCAGCGTTCCGCCGCATGTCGTCCTCTTCCCGCCGGGCAGCGCTGGCGCTGAGCATAAATTCTTCCCCCTGGCTGGCAAGCATGCCGCTCTGGGGTGCGACTCATGCCATAAAACCGGTATCTATGCCGGCACAGCCAATACCTGCGTCGCCTGCCACGAAAAAGAGCTGCCCGCCAACCATTTTCCGGGTGACTGTGCTGCCTGCCACACCCCCGAAGATTGGAAGCTGGTCAACTTTGACCATGCCGCCAACCTGGCCAACGACTGCCTGAGCTGCCACACCCCCCACCGTCCCGAAGCGCATTTTGCCGGTCAGTGTTCTTTGTGTCACAGTACCAGCGCCTGGAAACCGGCTGAATTTAACCATTCCGGCGTCAGTAACTGCACCAGCTGCCATGAAGCCAAACGTCCGGCCGGCCATTACGCCGGTGAGTGCGGCGCCTGCCACAGCACCACAGCCTGGAAACCGGCCCATTTTGACCATGCCGCCGCCGGGGCCGCCGACTGCCAGACCTGCCACGCCAAAGAAAAACCCGCCAACCATTACAATGCACAGTGTTCGCAGTGCCACAACACCTCGGCCTGGCTGCCGGCCAGCTTTAACCATGCGGCCGCCGGCGTCACAAGCTGCACCGGCTGCCACGAAGCCAAACGTCCGGGTGGGCATTATCAGGGTGACTGCGCCCCCTGTCACAGTACCTCAGCCTGGACGCCGGCCAACTTCAGCCACTCGGCGGCCGGCGCCACCGACTGCCTGGGCTGCCATTCCGCAAAAGCCCCGGCCGGGCATTACAGCGGGCAGTGTTCGCAGTGCCACACGACCACAGCCTGGACTCCGGCCAACTTCAACCACTCGGCGGCCGGCGCCACCGACTGCCAGAGCTGCCATACCAAGAATAAACCAGCCGGGCATTACAGCGGGCAGTGTTCGGCCTGCCACAGCACCTCAGCCTGGACTCCGGCCAGCTTCAACCACGCCGCCGCCGGGGCCACCAACTGCCAGGGCTGCCACACCCCACCATCGCCCCATTTTTCGGGTGAGTGTTCGCAGTGCCACTCCACCGATTCGTGGCGAAATGTCAACTTCAACCACAGCTTCCCCATGGACCACGGCGCGGCCAGCTCCTGTTCATCCTGCCACCCAGGCGGCGGTTCCGACTGGACCTGCGATGGCTGCCATAATCCGACCGAAATGAACAACACCCACACCGAAAAAGGGATCAGCGATATTGGCGGCCGGTGTCTGGAATGCCACCCAACCGGCAAGAATGATTGATGCATGATCGCACTGGAAACCATCGCAGCCGATTTGCCTGCCTTTAAACAGGCCCTGCTCAGCCAGCAGGCTTATAAACCTTTGTATGTCAAAATAAAGCTGATCTTTGGCTGTAATTTGCGCTGCGAAATGTGCAACCACTGGCGTTCTGTGCGTCCGCCGCCGCTCTCCATGCAGCGCTGGGCCGAAATCCTGACCGAATTGGCTGCGGCTGGCTGTCAGAAGGTCCACCTCAGCGGCGGCGAGCCGCTGCTGCGCGCCGGCCTGCCCGAGCTGGTGGCCCACGCCGTGGGGCTCGGTCTGCGAGTCACGATGACCACCAACGGCACCCTGCTTGACAAAGCCCAGGCCAAGGACCTCGTTCAGGCCGGCCTGCGCGGGGTGAATATCTCACTGGATGCCCCCGACCGCAAGCTTCACGACACCCTGCGCGGTGTCCCGGGGGCCTGGAAAAAAGCCTGCCGGGCTGTGGAGTACTTCCAGCGCTACGCCAGTAAAGGCAAGCTCACCCTGCGGGTGAATACGGTGGTCAGCCGCCAGAATTACCTCCATCTGGCTGCGATGCCCGACTTCGCGGCCGGTTTGGGCGTCCAGGCCCTCAACCTGATCGGGGTGGACGATCACTGTGGCGAGCATCTGGGCCTGCACCGCCGGCATATCCTCGAGTACAACACCCGGGTAGCCCCGATCCTGGCCGAGCGCGCCCTGGCCCTGGGTTTAATCCACTCCGAACAGGAAGCCTATCCCTTTGGCCGCCTGCCGTCCGAACAGGGCTTTGCGCGCCGCGGCGATTATGCCTTCGGCTATTACCGCACGCACCCCTGCTTTGCCCCCTGGACTCACAGTCTGATCGACTATGATGGAAAAGTCTTTGTCTGCTGTATGACCCGCGAACGGATCACCCCGCTGGGCGACCTGCGCACAAACTCATTTAGCGAAATCTGGCAGGGCGAGGCCTACCGGGCTGTGCGCGGCCAGATGGATCCGCCGCGCCTGGCTGCCTGCCGTTCGTGCGATGATTTTATCGATCAAAACGCTCAAATTCTGGCAATCGTAAAATAACACCATTTCGGGATAAGAGATTTTCGGGTGGCGCAGCCACCCAAAAATCTCTTATCTCATACTGCGGTAAAATAAGGTCAACTTAAATCGGAGAAGGTGTCGCCGTCATCCTGGCTGTCAAACATCGTAGCCGTATGGAACAGGGCAACGTCTGCCGGGCTGAAGGTCTGAGCCGTAATCGGCAGGGCCACGGGCTGCGAAAGCCCCTGGCTGCAGGCCACGCAAATCAGGCCGCCGGGGGTGACCTGCACATGTTCATCGCAAAAACCGCGGCCGCACTTACGGCATTTGCCAAGCGCCGGATGTTCGCAGCGGTGTGGTACCAGATAGCCAACAATCATGTCACATTGTTCAGCCATATTATTCTCCTTGGATTGATTATATATGAAAATTGGCCTAATCAGTGAAAAATTCCCCCCAGACCCCGGTGGTCTGGCTGTTTCAAGCGCCCGGCTGGCGGACGGGCTGGCCGCGGCGGGCTGCCAGGTCCGGGTCTTCTGTCTGGCCGCCGCCGGCAGCGAGGCGGGCATCCCAGGCTCGACCATCGAAACGGTTCAGGCTGGGGTCCAGGTCTTCCGGCTGCAGCCCTTCGCCCGCACAGATGAAACCCTGGCTGCCTGGTTCGATTTAATCACCACGGCCCATCATCACGATCCATTTGACCTGCTGCATGGTTATTACCTTGTGCAGGCCGGTTTTTTGGCCGTTTTTGCCAGTAATTTTCTCGGCCTGCCTTCGGTTGTGTCTGGGCGCGGCAATGACCTGGACCGGGCCGTGTTTGACCCGGCCAAAGCCGCCCATATCCTCTACGCCCTTCAGCATGCCAGCCGGGTGACGGCCAATACCCATGAACTGCTGCGCAAAGCCCAGGCCCTGCTTGGGCCGCCGGCGGCCGCTCGGCCGGCCGCCGACCGGCTGGCGTATGTCCCCAACGGGGTTGACGCCGGCCTGTTTCAGCCGCCGGCTTCAGCCCCGCTTTTGGCGCCCGAGCTGAGCGGGGCTCCGGTGCTTGGCTTTGCAGGCGAGGCCCGCGCCAAAAAAGGCCTGGCAGCCCTCCTGCTGGCCTGCGCCGAGGTCAACCGCCAGCGCCCGCTTGACCTGCTGATTGCGGGCGGTCTGCGCTCTGGCCCTGATAAGGATCTCTTCAAGGTCTTCAAAAAGCAAAACCCGGGCCTTAACCTGGTCGTTTTGCCCTATGTCCCGCTGGCTGAGATGCCCGCTGTTTACGCCCAAATGGATATCCTGGCCCTGCCGTCCCTGCACGACGGTCTGCCCAACGCCCTCCTGGAAGGCATGGCCTGCGCCCGGCCGATTGTCGCCACCCCGGTCGGCGGGATGGCGGATGTGCTCTGCCACAATGAGAACGCCCTGCTGGTTGAGCCTGGCTCGGTTGAGGCTTTGGCTCAGGCCATTCTGACCCTCCTCGCAGACCCTGGCCTCGCCAGCCGCCTGGCAGCCCAGGCCCGGCGGGATGTGCTCGCCGGCTGCACCATTCAGACCGAAATTAACGCTTACCTGGGACTGTATTCTGCCTTGCTTCAGGCAAGGTGAAATAGAAGGTTGCGCCCTGGTCCGGCTGAGATTCGGCCCAGATCTTTCCCCCGTGGCGGTTGATGATCCGCTGGACGGTGGCCAGGCCAATTCCGTGCCCGGGGAATTCGCTTTGAGGATGCAGCCGTTCAAAAGCCGAAAAGATGTTTTCGGCATAGTTCATATCGAAGCCGACCCCGTTGTCGCGCACGTAAAAAGCGCGCCGGCCATTTTCTTCGCTTGATCCAAATTCAATCCGGCTCTGGTTTTGCCTGCCGCTGTATTTGATCGCATTGTCAAAGAGGTTGGTCAAAACGGCTGAAACCAGCCGCTCATCTCCGTATGCCGTCAGACCCGGCTCAATTTCAAACATCAGGTCGCTCTCGGGCTCACTGTGCAGCAGCTCCTGCAGGGCCACCTCTGCCAGCTTGCTCAGGTCCAGTTCGCTAAAGCTCATTTCAATCTGCGCCAGGCGAGAAAATGAGAGCAGTGCATCGATCAGCTTGCTCATCTTGTTGGCGGCTTCGATCACCCGTTGGACCAGGCTTCTCCCCTCATCCGGCAGGGCTGCTTCATAATCTTCCAGGATAATCTGGCTGAAGCCGCGCATCGCCCGCAGGGGCGCCCGCAGATCATGTGAAACCGAATACGAAAAGGCCTCTAATTCTTTATTGGTGGCGGCAAGCTGGGCTGTTCGTTCTTCAACCCGCCGCTCCAGTTCTGCGTTCAGCTTCCTGGTCTGGGCTTCGATCAGCTTGCGATCGGTAATATCTTGAAAAATCCCGATTGAGCCGCTGGATATGCCCAGCTCATTCATAATCTCAACGGCAGTGTCCGAAATCCAGCGGCTGGCGCCAGATGAAGTCTGGATCCGGTAGTCGCATTTCCAGATCTTGATTTCACCCGTCCGCGCCATTCTGACCGCTTCTTTCAGGTCCACCCCAGACGCCTCGCCCAATATGAGCCATTCTTGAATCATGCTGTTCCATAAGGCAGGGGTAATCTCATTGGCCCTATACCCGGTCATCGCCAGGATGTTCTCGCCGATAAATTCAAACCGGTTTTCAGCATAGCGCTGCAAATAGGGCACTGCGCCAATCGATTCAATCGCCTTGCGGTAATTCTCTTCCGACGAGCGCTGGTTTGTATCTGCCCGCTGGCGTTCAATGGCCGCACTGACAATGTTGGCGGCCACTTTGAGGGCGTCAATTTCTGCCGGCTGCCAGATGCGTTCATTCAGCATATCGTCAAAGCCCAGGGTTCCCCACCATTTTTGGTTAACGAAAACCGGTACATCGATGACTGCCTTGATATTCATAGCGCCCAAAAATTCTTTCTCTTCCGGCAAAAACTGAGACCGGTCACCCAGGAAAACCTCCCCATGGCTAAGCAGTTGGTACGAGCGTTCGAACCCGGGTTCCATCAGCGGAGTGTTCTGGAAAAGTGGATCTCCCAGATCGCTCACCTGGCCGGGAGCAGTCCATTCATAACGCAGCGAGGTGATTTCGGAATTGTCTGGCAGCAGCGTGTGTTCAAAGAGGTAAGCATGCGAAACGTGCATCCCCGCTCCCATCTGCTCCAGCACAAAGTTAATGTTATCGCGCCAGTCCGCCGAGCTTAAAAATTGCTCTGCTGCCAGGGCTACGGCTTCCAAAATGTCGTCCCGTTTTTTCAGCCCGTGCTCCGCCAGTTTGCGGGCGCTGATGTCTTCAAAGCTAAACTGGTAACGTCCGTCGGGCAGCCGTTTCAGGCTGCCGGCAATCCACAAATCCAGCCCGCTTTCCAGCTCAAAGCGTTCTTCAATTTTGAGCGAGGCGCCAGATTGCGGGATCTTCTGCTCACTCTGGCTGCGTTTCAGCCGTTCGAGAACGGCTTTCCCAATGTCGTCTGGAGCGCCGGTATTCATGATTTGTTGGGCGCTGCTGTTGGCGATTAAAATATTAAAATCCTGATCCAGGATCAGAATCCCATTTGGGGCGTCCTCAATCAGCGCCCGGTAACCCAGCTCTTTCTCCTGCAAGGCCTGCTCATAGCGCAGGTGTTCTTTCAGATCGGCTTGCAGGTTTTGATTGCTCTTTTGAATTTCGGTTGTGGCAATGTACAGCACACCGATCGAAGAAATAAACAGGATGATGTACGCCAGCAGTGCAGGCAGCGGCGCCAGGTTGTGGTCAACCAGCGGCAGGAGCTGGGTGATTTCTGCCCAGGCCAGGATGGCGCTGCCTATGATCGTCAGGATGAAGAAAACCAGCACACCCCGCATCCCCAGCAGGACTCCGGCAGCCAGCAGGATCACCACCAGCGTTCCAAACCCCAGGGCGTTGATCCCGCCCGCAGGCAGCGTTGAAACCAGAGTATAAACCCAGGCGGCGCCGATCAGAACCCAGGCGGCCTGATAAATTTTGTCTCGATTCGCCAGAACCAGGATCCAAAGAATGGTGATCAGGCTGAGCAGCGGAATGCCCATTTTGGCCAGACCCGGCAGTGCCTGATACTGTTCCCAGGTATTGCGCAGCACCAGGAGAATGGAGGTGTTGGCGCCAAATAAAATGTACATGATCGGGTAAAGCGCCCTGGCTACCCGCGTCTTTTCACTGTCGTCCGGGTAAACCCGGATCTGAAAAAACTTTTTCAGTCTGGATGATGCGTTCATGACCGCCCGTCCAGTTGGCTGTACACCCTCAAAAGCCGGTTTTGGGCCGCATGCCAGGTAAATTTGGTCTGGGCTCTTTCGGCTGCACTGGCAGCCAGGCGGGCAGCCAGCGGGCGGTCTTGCAGCAGCCTGCTGATCTGGGCTGCCAGGTCTTGAGGATCATCCGGAAAAAACAAGAGCCCGTCCTGGCCTTCACGGAGCAGTTCACGCACCACCGGTAAATTGGAAGCCACCACCGGCCGTCCACAGGCCATGTATTCAATCACCTTGATCGGGCAGCAGCCCTGGACGATATTGCGGTCATTCAAACCAAGCGGGGCTGCGCATACGTCGGCTGCCGCAATTGCGTCTGCAATTGCATGGTGGGGAACTGCCCCGCAAATCTCTATGGCATCCTCCAGGCCCAGCTTGCGCACCATCTTTTGCAGGATTTTGCGCTGCCGGCTGCGCCCCGGCCCAACCAGACGCAGCACCGCCGGTGTCTGCTCCAAAATGAGCGGCATGGCCCGGATCAACACCTCCAGGCCCTGCCAGTCGGCCAGGGTGCCAACATACAGGATAACCGGCCGCCGCCCTTCTGGCGCAGGCAGCGGGCTGGGGCTGAAATCGCTCGGGCTGATCCCATTTGGGATCACCGTGATCTTGCTGCGTTCCACCCCCAGGCTGGTCAGAAATGAGCGGGTCACATCGGCCGGGCACACCACCGCATCGCACAGCGCCAGGGCGCTCAGCTCTTGCTGCCGAATCCTGTCGGGCAGATCAGTCTGGCCGATGCCGGGGTAGTGGTATTTTAATTCAACCGAGGGCAGTCCGTTGACTTCAAAGATGGTTTTGTAACCAAAGCGACCTTTTTCCTGCTCCAACAGAAAACCGCTCCAGATTGAGCGGTAATGGGCAAAATCATAGCTGATCCCGGCGGCTGCCTGGGCAGCGCAAAAGGCCATCACCCCCTGTCCAAAATCCAGCGCCCGTCCCAGGAAATTTTCTTCCGGCTGGCTGGGCAGCCGCAGCACCCGGGCCCCATACAGCATCTCTTCCGCTGGCAGCAGCCCATTCCCCGGGGTAACCAGATCGACTTCAAATCCTGCATTGACAAGACCGCTAACAAAATGCACAATATGTGTAGTGGCTCCTTTCGGAGCTGGAACAACATCGAAGGCGCTGTAAAGAATTCGTTGTTTTCTCACAACCCAATTATAAACGCAGAGTGCAGCATCTCAAGAGGATTCAGCATGGCAGTCACCCAACCCATATACTTATCACTGAATGACCAACCAGACCAGATCGTACGCAGCATGGATGCCCTGGCCCTGAAACGCAGCCAGTTGAAAACTGTCCAATCCCGCTATTGGAAAATCGTCTGGGCCCTTTTTCTGGGCAGCTTACCTTTTGTCTGCATCGACCTCTTTTTTAGCTTCCTCGGATACCCGATGCTGGTCTTCAGCCTGGTGACCGCCGTCGCCTGGCTGATTGGCATCGTCCTGGCAGTCAGCCTGAACCGCTTGAATATGGTCGCATATCCCGATTATTTCGGGCTGGCGCGGGAGTTGATCCACACCTTGCGGGATGATGGAGCTCCCCAGCGCCAGTTTTTTGGCGAGGTGGACCTGACCGGGACTCGCAAAGAATCGAAGGTGGCCCGCGAAGTGCAGGATGCCCTGGGGCGGACAGTGCAGTATTTTCGGGATGACTGGTTAAACCTGAAGATCAAAATGTACGATGGCAATATGCTCCGTTTGATGGCGATCCGGCGCGAAAAAGTGCGCAAAAGCTTTTACAAACGCGGCCAGATCAGCGGGAAAATGAAATTAAAACCCGAGAAATTCAAAGGCTATCTGGCCGAGCTGCGGGTGCGGCTGACGGTCAACCCGCAGGTTTATACCATTGCGCCCTACCCCGGCCTGCAGGTGGGAACCAAAATCGGCATTTATCAGGTGGTTGAGCTCGACACAACCCAGGGTATCATCCAGCTGACCGCCCTGACCAACAGCAACATCGCCCCAGAAAGTGTCCTGGCTGTTCTCAAGCAAACTTATACATTGTTGAAACGAATTTAGTAGTCTGTCAAGCATCAATCTATGGTTTGTTTTGGGCGCAAAGCGCCCAAAACAAACCATAGAAGTACCTTCTCAATAAAGAGGGGGGTTGGTTTTTTTTTGTGGGCTTCGCCCACAAAAAAAACACCCAAATTCCCCCGCTTATTGAGGTGATACCGATAGAATCATGTTTGACATAACATTTAGTGTCATTTTTAAGGAGAGTGTTGGATGAATAACCGCACAATAATTACGTTTATCGTGGCTGGCATCATGGTACTGATGGTGATGTGCGCCAGCGTGGTCATGATCGTGGTCGGCTGGGTGGGCACCGAAAAATTTGAGATCACCCCCGGCCAAAAGCTGGCGTTTGCCAACGCCCAGAGCATGAAACTGATTGACCTGACCGGAGACGGCCAAAATGACCTTTTTGCCCAAAATCTGGATGAGGTCATTATCTTTGGCAGCGGGGGCGAAATTGTGTTTGACCAGAGCTACACCACCCCCATGGTGACCACCATGGGCGAAGTCACCGGAGATGGGGTGGAGGATGTGATTGTGTTTTCTCCCGCCGGCGTGGATATCGTCAGCCAGGGCCAGGTGGTACTAAATTTCCCGGTCCAGGACCTGATCGGCGCCGAGCGGGCAGTCGTCATTCGTTACCCCTCCGGCCCTCAAATTGTGCTGGGCGACAGCCAGGGCAAGCTGGCTGCCTATTCGCCCCAGGGCGAGCTGCGCTGGCAGGCCGCAATTTCCTCCGGGGATGTGGTGCGCGGTCTGGATGACGCTCTCTTCAACGGCCAGCGATACCTGGCTGCCGCAAACCATGATGGGACTGTGTCGGTGTATGATGAAAAGGGTACCGCCCTTTGGACGTACTCCTTAAACAGCTTACTCCGCCGCCTGCGGGCCTACGACCTGAACGGGGATGGCGTCTCGGAGCTGCTGGTGGGCGGCGAGTCTGGCCGGTTTGTCATGCTGGATGCCGCCAGCGGCAGCGAACTGAAAACCTATTCCCCCGGCCAGATCATCACCGAAATCCGCTCGGCAGAAATCAACGGCGAGCCATCCAGCCTGGAAATTATCATCGGCGGCAAAGAGGGCGGCGTCTGGGCGTTGGATTACAGTGCAAACCTGCTCTGGAGCAGCACCCTGACCGGCAAGGTGACGGAGATCGGCAGTATCGATGTGGAACGCGATGGCAAGCAGGAAGTTGTGGTGGGTGATGAAAACGGCGATTTGCAGCTTTTCAGCGCCGATGGCCTGCGCACCGGCTTCCCGGGCTCCAACCCAATCATCACCCGGGTGGATGCCGGCAGCTACGGCTCGGGCAGCCCGGTCGTGATTGCCACGGCAGCCGATATCAGCCTCTATTCGCTTACGGCCGCGGCCCTGCCCATCCTGCGTTTTACGCCGCTCTTATTCGGGCTGATTGCCTCGTTCGTCATCCTGGCGGCGGCCTGGGTGGTCGCCAGCCTGCCGTCCCGCCCGCCCGAGCGGGTGGCCCTCGAAGATCAAAGCCCGGAGGGGCTGACAGCCCAGCGCCGGATGATCCAGGAAAATATCGCCGATGTGGAACGCCTGCGCAAAGCCGGTGAGATGACCCCCGATGCCTACCTGATCCGCCTGAAAGAGCTGCGCCAGCGTCTGGCGGATAATGAGACCGCACTGCGCAAAGCCGGCGTGACCGTCACAGCCCAGACCTTTCAATGCCCGCACTGCGGCGGGGTTTTACCCCTCGGCGTGGATAAATGTGATTACTGCAAACAAACCGTATTGACCTAAAAGAAACATGACGCCTCCCGAACAGTAAATTCGGGAGGCGTCATGTTTACACAGTCTAGCCCATCCCCAAACCCCGGCAAAAATCAAATAGAGGGGCTTTCGACGTGCAAAGCACGTCGAAAGCCCCTCTATTTGATAATTTCCCGCCCTCTTTCCTCAGGAAAGAGGGCGGGGTTGTAATCAACCCTGGGTTGCGTACAACCCCAGTGATAGGTGGGAACGGTTGTATATAAAGTAATCCGAAAGATTAAATTCGGGGTGCTTTATGTTTTACTCGCCGCCTTCGCCGATGGCCCGGTGGCACGATTCGCACACAACCTGAACGGTCGCAACATCCAGGAATTGGTTTGCCTGGGCGCCGTTGGTGGTGTGTCCGCGGTGACAGGTGGTACAGCCAGCCGCGTTCGGGTCAACACCTTGCCAGCGCGAGAGAAAGATGTGGAAGTGGTTCTCCATGGCTGGGTTTTGGGTCAGGGTTGTGGTGTGGCATTTCACACAATTCTCGTCGCCCACGGGCTGGGTGATCTGAGCCGGTTGGGCCGCCTGGTGGGTGTACCACAAAAAGGCATTGTGGGCCCCCAAAAGTTCTGCCGAGACCCTGCCGCTCAGCCCATTGCCCGAATGGCAGTCAATACAGCGTGTTTCCTTCGCTTTGTGGAAAGAGGCCAGATCAACCGCTCCAGACGCTGTGGCGCGTTCAAAATAGGTCGTTTCTGGCTGGGTATGGCAGGAAGCACAAAATTCATCATGCGATTCCTGGTTCGCCGCATAGGTGAAACCGCCCGCTGAGAGGAGCACGCCGATCGCCAATATAATCAAGCCCACCCGCAGCAGCGGCGATTTTAAGATTTTATCGCGCCTGGCTTTTTGAGCAGCTTTTTCGGCGGCAATTTGTTTGGCTCGGAAGGAATTTTTGGGGGCCAAGGATGAAGTCCTTATTTCTGGAAGTTATTAAGGGTAGTCTGTAAACCGGTGGCCAGGGCCTGGGTTTCTTCGGCGGTCAGGCGCGCTTCTGGGTGGGTCGGGAAGTAGATTGGCTTGGGCATTTCACCTTCCAAAACCACTTCGCGCACCTCTTCAATCATTTTGCGATACCTTGGTGAACCTGGGTCAAGTTCAGAAATATTCAATGATTGACGGCCTTCATCCACATCATGCGAAACCAGCCAGGAAACCGGAGCCACGTATGAATACCAGGGCCAAACGGTTTCGTTGGAATGGCAGTCAGCGCAGGCGCGCTTGAAAAGTGCTTCAGTTTGAGGTGAATCCCAGGTGACCTGGGTGACCACGGGCGGGTTGGTGCGGTTTACCGGGATGAGCTGAGCCAGTCCAAATAAAACCAGACCGATGACAACGACAATTAAAAGTGTTCTTACAGCAGAATTCATGATTTTCCCTCGAGTTGGATGTTCGTGTGATGTTTTCAACTGCGGGTGGTGCCGCTTACCCGCACCACCCGCAGTTGTTTGTAGCTTGATAAAGTGAATTTTATCGCAAATCAGTTCTGGATGGAATAATTTATCCAGGTCAGATAAGGGTGATTTTTTCCCTGGCTAACGTCAGTTCGTTTGGGTGTTTTTTTGAGTGGTTACGCCATCCAAAAAACACCCAAAAATCTCTACGGTTATTAATTGCTCTGCGGCCGTTCGCCCAGGGTTACTTTGACCTGCATTTCCTTACCCTGGCGCAGGATGGTCAGGGTAACTTCCTGGCCTGCTTCGGTCTGAGCGAACAGGTAAGAGATGATGTCGTCAAAGGATTTCACGGTTTTGCCGTCGATGGCGGTAATCACATCCCCGCCGATCGGGACCTTGATCCCGTTGATTGTCGTTTCCTGCTCGCTGCCTTTCAAACCGGCCTTATCGGACGGGCCATCTGGAACCACACTGGCGATCAGCGCCCCGTGCTGGTTTGCCTCCAGCCCCATGGCTTTGGCCGTATCGACTGTCAGACTGCCGCCGCTCAGCCCCAGGTATGAATGTTTGTAGCCGCCGCTTTTAATCAACTCCGGCACCACACGCTGCACCAGCGCTGAAGGGATGGCAAACCCAACCCCGGCATTCGAATTGGTAGAGGATTCAATCGCAGCCGTCACGCCGATCAATCGGCCGTCGGTGTCAATCAGCACGCCGCCCGAGTTCCCCGGGTTGATGGAGGCATCGGTTTGGATGATATCTGGGATCGTGTAGCGGGATGTGCTGCTGCTGCTGCTGAACTGATCGGTGGCCGAGATGGAGCGCCCCAGTGCGCTGACAATTCCCTGGGTCATGGTGCCCTGCAGACCAAACGGATTGCCGATCGCCACTGCAGTTTGCCCAACCCGGACCTGGTTCGAGTCTGCCACTTCAACCGGCGTCAGGGTTGGAGCTTCGGCCGGGTTGACCTTGATCACAGCCAGGTCGCTGAATGGGTCTGATCCGACCATTTCGGCGTCCAGCACCGTGCCATCCGCAAAGGTGACGGATATCTTACTGGCGTCAGCGACCACATGGTAGTTGGTCACGATATTCCCCTGGGTATCCCAGATAAACCCGGAACCTAACGACTGCTGCGGAATTGCATCTCCAAAGTTATGCGGGTTCTGACTGTTATCCGGATTATTGCCGCTGTTCAGGCTGACGGTCTGATTGCCGACCACCTGAATATTGACAACCGAAGGATTGACCCGGACATAAAGCTCCTCGAACAAGTTCTCTAGATTTGCCGAACTGGCAATGCTGGCAGCTTCGTTGATACTGGCTGCGCCAGAAGTTGAGCTGGAATCCGGCCCGGCAGCGGCTGCCAGTTCTTGTGTGTGGGGCGCCAGATAAAAAGCTGTTGCCATCCCTGCGCCGATGAAAAGCACCGGCAGGATAAGCCAAAGCAGCCATGACTTTTTTGTGTTCATAAAATCTCCTTTTTTGTAGATTGAATGTCTTGTCTCAATAAGTGGGGGAAATTGGGAGTTTTTTTTGGCGAAGCCCCAAAAAACTCCCAATCTCCATTTTGTTAAGAGGTTACGATTAAATGTCTCTTACTATCCAGACTATAACAGCCGTTGATGACAACTTGATGAATTAAAAAATATATGGGTGTTTTTGGGGTGGCATAGCCACCCAAAAAACACCCATATATAAGGTTGTGCGCTTTACTCTTGAGCGGGGGCGGCTGGCGCAGGCGGCGTGTCCTCGTCCTCGTCCAGCAAATCCTCATCCGTAATCGGCGCCATAGCCTTGCGCGAGGCGGGTAAAAACCCGAGAATAACCACCGCCAGCAGGCCCACTGGCTCAATCAGGTTGATCCAATTAAAACGCAGCAAGTTGAAACTGAACATGGAGGCATTGCCGGCTGCCCCGGCCGCGCCCATCCCGAGCATGGGCAGCACGAGACGCATCAGGGTGGTTGTCGGCAGGAAAAATCCGACCATGCTGAATACCAGCAGGATGACCGAGAGCACCAGTCCCCAGCGTTTCATCTGGAAAAGCCCCAGAGCAGCAATCAAGCCCAACCCCGCAAAGACCACCTTGAGGATGTTCATCCCAACCTGCAGCCCAATCACCACAATCCCGGTGGTGCTGTTTAAGTTGCCCACCTGTCCGAGCGGGTTGGCCCCGCCGCCGCCAAACTGTCTGCCGCCAAAGGGACGGCCGCTGCCTGGTGTCCGGCCTTCGGGGGCTTGCCCACCCGGCGCAAGGCCAGGTTCTGCGCCTTGCGGGGCGCTGCCGTTCAAACCCTGACCGGGCGCTCCAGCGTTCCCGCCGGCCCCGCCTGGAAAGCGTCCGGCATTGGCGCTAAAACCCAGGCCCGGAAACAGGGCGGGCAGACCTAAACCGGCAAACATGACAATGACCAGCAGCAGTGCTGCAATAGTCAGGGTTAAGGGGCGAATCTTCTTCATAATCGGTGTGTTCCTCTAATCAAGTTAGAGATCTTTGGGTGATTTTTGGGTGGCTACGCCACCCAGAAATCTCCCAAAATAACCTCTTTTCGAATTAACCCGAGCTGGGGTTATACAGGTTGAAAGTGTAGCTTCTGTTATCCAGTCTATAACACCAACATGAATTCTGGATGAAATATATAAAAAAGGAGGTCACGCCACCCATCTGGGGTGGCGTGACCTCCAAACTTCTCTAAATGTATTTTCGTTACGACAGCGGACCCACACCGCAGCACAATACCAGCTCTTTGGCTGCTTTGACTTCGTCCATGCGCCCCACGGGGGTGTTATGAGGAGCGGTCTTGAGCAGTTCGGGGTTTGTGCGGGCTTCTTCTGCAATCTTGAGCATTGCATCGGCAAACAAATCCAGCGTTTGCATGCTTTCGGTCTCGGTCGGCTCGATCATCAGCGCTTCTGGGACGATCAGCGGGAAGTAATTTGTGGGTGGGTGGAAGTTGTAGTCCATTAAGCGCTTGGCGATATCCAGAGCGTGAATATCCGGAGCGCCATCCAGATGGCCTTCCAGCACAAACTCATGCATACAGGTGCGGTCATAGGCCAGCTTGTAGGTGCTGCGCAGGCGTGAAAGCAAGTAATTGGCGTTCAAAACTGCATATTCGGAAATCTGGCGCAGTCCGCTGCCGCCGTAGCTGAGCATGTAGGTATAGGCGCGCACATGCATGCCGAAATGGCCGTGGAAGGCTTTGACGCGCCCAATGCTCTTCTTGGGAGTCACCAGACCGTAAAGCGGCGGGTTTTCGTCGTCTTCGGGTTCCACAATATCCACCACCGGGCCGGGCAAGAAGTCTGCCAGGTGGGCAGCCACACCAACCGGGCCAGAGCCCGGTCCGCCGCCGCCGTGCGGGGTGGAGAATGTCTTGTGCAGGTTGAAGTGCATCACATCGATGCCCAGGTCGCCGGGGCGGACAATCCCCAGAATGGCGTTGAGGTTGGCGCCGTCGCCGTACACCAGGCCGCCAGCCGCATGCACCATGCGCACCACTTCCACGATATGTTCATCGAACAGACCGAGGGTGTTGGGGTTGGTCAGCATGATCCCGGCCAGGGTATCATCGCAGTGGGCCTTGAGGGCTTCGAGGTCCACATTGCCGCGGGCGTCAGACTTGACTTCCACCACGCTCATCCCGAGCATGCCCGAGGTCGCCGGGTTGGTGCCGTGGGCCGAGTCGGGGATGATGATCTTGGTGCGTTTTGTGTCGCCGCGATCCACATGGTAAGCCCGGATGATCATAATGCCCACCATTTCGCCGTGGGCGCCGGCTGCCGGCTGGAGAGTCATCCCAGAGAAACCAGCAATTTCCTTCAGCCAGTTCTGCAGTTCGTACATCAGCAGCAGGCTGCCCTGGACTGTTTCGATAGGCTGCAGAGGGTGGATGCCGGTAAACCCGGGCAGCCGGGCGGCATCCTCATTCACCTTCGGGTTGTATTTCATCGTGCACGACCCGAGCGGGTAAAAGCCGGTATCGATGCTGTAATTCAACTGCGAAAGACGGGTGTAATGCCGGACGACATCAAACTCAGACAGTTCGGGCAGGGCCAGGTCCTGGCGCAGGAAGGCTTCGGGCAGCTCAGAAAAGGGCACATCTGCTGTGGGGAAACGCACCCCGCGCCGGCCGCGGGAGGAAAGATCACAGAGTTGGGGTTCACTCATGGCACACCTCATCAAGGATTTCGAGCAGCGTATCGATTTGCTCGCGTGAATTCATTTCGGTCACCGCCACCAGCAGCCGGTTGGCCATTTCGAGCCGGTTGGGGTAGGCTTCTGAGAGGGCGTAACCGCCAATGATGCCGTGATCGAGCAGGCGTGCATTCAATTCTGCAGCCGGGATGGGCGCTTCGACCACAAATTCGTGGAAGAAGGGCGCGCTTTCCACAAGCTTGAAACCGTCCAGTTTGGCAATTTCGCTGGCGGTGAAGTGGGCCTTGTGGTAGCACAGCTCGGCGACTTCGCGCAGACCGGCTTTGCCCACCAGGCTCAGGTAGATCGCAGCCGAAAGGGCCATCAGGCCCTGGTTGGAGCAGATATTGGAGGTGGCTTTTTCGCGCCGGATATGCTGTTCACGGGCTGTCAGGGTCAGCACAAAGCCCTTGCGGCCTTTGCCGTCCACGGTTTCGCCCACCAGGCGGCCGGCCATCTTGCGCACGAATTCCATTTTGGTGGTGAAGATGCCCAGGTAGGGCCCGCCAAATGCCATCGGGATACCCAGCGGCTGGCCTTCGCCGGTCACAATATCGGCGCCCATCTCACCGGGAGGCGTCAAAAGCCCCAGGGCAATCGGGTTGACGGATACGCAGACCAGCGCCCCAGATTGGTGGGCGGTCTCAATCAGTTTGCGGTAGTCGTAAATCCGGCCAAAGAAATCCGGGTACTGCACCACCACCAGGGCGGTGTTCTTGTCGATCATCGGCAGCAGGCTGTCTGGGGTGTTCAGCGGATCTTCGCCAACCCCGGCCAGCACAATCGGTGAGCCGGTGACGTAGGTCTGGACGGTCTCCACATACTGCGGGTGGAGGGCCGCCGAAAGGACCACTTTGGTGCGTTTGCCGCGGAAATTGGCATAGGCCATGTTCACGGCTTCGGCTACTGCGGTTGCACCGTCATAGTGCGAGGCGTTGGAGACTTCCATCCCGGTCAGGGCGGTCACCAGGCTCTGATATTCATAAATCGCCTGGAGGGTGCCCTGTGAGATTTCGGGCTGGTAGGGTGTGTAGGCCGAGAGGAATTCGCCGCGTGAAATCAGGGCGCCAATTGCCGAGGGTACAAAATGGTTGTATGAACCCGCCCCAAGAAAGCTGAGCAGGTCCTGGGTGGTTTCGTTGCCATTCGCCAGATCCTGCAAATTGGCAATCGTTTCCATCTCGGTCAGCCCGGATGGCAGATCAAGTTTGGGAAACCGGTAACTTTCGGGTACATCGCGGAAGAGCTCTTCAATACTCTTGACCCCGATCGCCTTGAGCATCGCTTCGCGCTCTGCATCGGTATGCGGAAGATACATGAATGCTTACTCCTTGATTTTCTGCTCGTAAGCAGCGGCATCCAGCAGGCTGTCGAGTTCGCCAGCGTCGGACAGTTCGATTTTTACCATCCAGGCGGCGCCGTAGGGGGCGCTGTTGATGGTCTCGGGAGCGCCGGCCAGGTCATCATT